>TARA_B100001057_G_scaffold276327_1_pt1 | contig 10263 bp, 9 predicted proteins | sample TARA_B100001057 | Tara Oceans TARA_B100001057 (sample SAMEA2621839) | marine metagenome | biome: marine biome (ENVO:00000447); feature: surface water layer (ENVO:00002042); material: "saline water (ENVO:00002010), including plankton (ENVO:xxxxxxxx)" | depth 5 m | reverse complement strand
ACTACCACAAACAATTGCTTTTTTATTTCTTAAACCTAAATTCATATTTTTTTATTAGTAAAATTATAGCTAAGCTCTTCTTTTATTTCTTTTGGAAGTTCTGGCAGATATTCTCTTGAGATCATTAATGTAGCAATATTTGCAATGTCTTCAAACAATCTATGTTGGTCAACTGTTTGCTTCAAATATCCTTGGCCAGAAGATCCTCCGGTTCCAATTTTTTGCCCTAACATTTTCTCAACCATTTGAACATGCCTAAATCTCCACAAAGATATTTTATGATCTGTCTCAACGAGTTGGCGTAAAAATTTATAAGGTAAATGTAGAATAGGGTATTCTCTATATAAATTTATTAATAATGCCGACATTGTAGCTTTGTAAGAAAGTTTAGTAACTCCTTTTTCAATGGATTTTTTGTGATTTTGTTCATTGAAAATATTTTCAAAGTACTTTCTATTTTCATCAATCATTTTCACTCTAATAGTTTTATCATCATCACTGATAGAAGATGAGTTTATTGCTGAAATTTCTTTTTCAAGCATGTTAATCACAGAAGATTTATACTGATCAATGAAATTGAAATTTTTCATTTCTAGAAATGGAATTCGCTCAAGCCAACACTCAACAAGTGAAAATAATGAAGCGTTTTCTTCCAACGAAAGCATTTCTTTCTTTTTGTCTTCGCTAAATTGATTATGATATGGACAGCCTCCAAAATGATGACGATTCTCAATTTTTAGCCCTAACATAACTTCAATTTTCCTAAACTGATGAGACTGAAACCCCGAGGCTGGTGAAAGGTAATTTCTAAAATCTAAAAAATCAAGAGCAGTCATTGTTTCCAGTATGTCTAATTGCTGAGCTAAAACATCTAATATTTTATTTACCCTATCAAATCTTCCAACAACTAAGCCTACATTTTCTTCATCTATTTTTTCTTCTCCAAGCATTAGCATTACCGATTCAATTTCATGAATTATCTGCTTAAACCAGAGCTCATAAGTTTGATGAATGATAATAAATAGCATCTCTTCGTGCGCCTCATTGTTGTCACCGCTACTTAGTGGCTTTTGAGCGTTAAGAATCTTGTCTAGACCTAAATATTCATTGTAATGAACTGAAGAGGTTTTTTTTGACATTTATAATGTTTTATTAGCAGTAAATATAATAAGATATTTTACAAAAAGATTGATGTAATTATTAAAAAAAATAAAAGTGACACAGAGCAAGACTCAAGCCAAAATGAATAGTAAAATTCACTTTTATTTTCATTAACTTGAAGAATAAAAAAGATAGTATAGCCGAAACCCAAAATTGATGTTAACAATAATGATAAACTAAAATTAAAAAATGAGAACAAAAACAATTCAATAAGCAGGTATGCAAACAAAAAGCTAATAGAAATATATTTGGATACTTTCAATCCAAAAAAAATAGGTATAGTAATTATCTTTTGAAGATCATATTTTGCATCTCTAATGTCAAAAGGTATAGTTAATGCTAGAACAAAAAATGCTCTTGAGAAAAACAGTAAATAAAATTCTATGTCAATCAGAATTTGATTTTCAAAATAAATTAAAGAAGTAGTTGAAAAGGCCCATGAAAATGTAATTAAAAATATTTTTAAAAATGGAATACTTCTTAAAACAAATGGATAAGAAAATGAGATAATGGAGAGCAAAGCTATCATCAATTTTGTTATTAAATTAAGCTTAAGAAAAAAATAAATAAATGCAAAAACTGAAACAAGTAATAAAAAATAAGTTAGCTTAGTGTTGGAAAGGAACCATGATGATTTGATAGCTCTGTTATTGTGAAAAAAAAATACAATCCTCTGAAAATTATATGAAATAAGTGTGCCAAAAAAAAGTACAAATAAAAGATTTATATTATAGGATTTTAAGTAAAGTTGAGTTGTTAATGCAAGACATAATACAGCAAATGAAATAAAGATTTTAGTATTTAAAACAAATGGCATTAATTTTTTCAAACTATAAAATCAGATAACAATATTGATGATCTTTTTTGGAACTATTATAATTCTTTTTGGAGATGATGACCCAATATAATGCTTTGTTTTCTCATGACTAATAATAACTTTTTCAATTTCATTTTTTTGCATATCAGCAGGTAAATTAACCTTAAATCTCATTTTTCCATTAAAAGATACCGGATAAACTATTTCAGATTCAACCAAATACTTTTTATCCCATTGCGGAAATTCAACTTTTGTAATAGATGAGCTATGCCCTATTTTGTCCCAAATTTCCTCACAAAAGTGAGGAGCATATGGGGATAATAGTATTATAAAGTCAGAGAAAATTTGAATGTTTTTACATTTTTGATCAATTAATTCATTCAAACATATCATAAGTGTACTGACCACAGTGTTGAATGAAAAACGCTCAATGTCTTCCTCTACTTTTTTTATAGTTTTATGAAGTGTTTTTAACGATTCCTCACTTGGGTTTTCCTTTACTAAGGAAAATTGATTTTTTTCATCGTGCATTTGTCTCCATAATTTTCTTAAAAAATTATGTACGCCACTTATACCATTTACATCCCATGGCTTAAATTGCTCAAGTGGGCCCAAAAACATTTCATAAAGCCTTAATGTATCCGCACCATACTGCTCAACTAAATCATCAGGGGTTTGAGTGTTATATTTTGATTTTGACATTTTTTCGACCTCATGACCACATTTATACTTACCATTTTCTTCAAGAATAAATTCGGCATCTGAAAACTCAGCGCGCCAACTTTTGAAAGATGGAATATCTAAATAATCATTGTCAACTAAATTTATATCTATGTTAATTCTTGAAACTTTGTATTTATGCTTTTGTGATTGTGTAACAAATTTATTTGAGTCCTTTATTCTGTAAACAAAACTTGACCTACCAAGAATCATTCCTTGATTTATTAATTTTTTAAACGGTTCATCAAAAGAAATAAGTTCTAGATCATAAAGAAACTTTGTCCAAAATCTTGAATATAACAAATGCCCAACAGCATGTTCTGCTCCTCCTATATATAAATCAACTGCCCCCCAATAATCTGATTTTTCTTTGGACACAAATTCATCATCATTATTAGAATCCATAAATCTTAAAAAATACCATGATGAACCTGCCCAGCCAGGCATGATATTAGTGTCCATTCTATCACCTTCAAAAATATTCCAATCTTCTTTTTTTGCCCTGGCAAGAGGTGGATCTCCTGTTTCGGTGGGCAAATACTTATCTACTTCAGGTAAATTTACGGCTGTATCTTCTTTAATCAAATATGGTAAATTATCTTTATAGTAAACGGGAAATGGCTCACCCCAATATCGCTGTCTTGAAAAAACAGCGTCTCTGAGTCTATAATTTACTTTTTCAGAACCTATGTCCATTTTAATGATGCGTGATATTGCAGATTCTATCGCATCATTGCAATTTAAGCCATTTAAGAAATCTGAATTTATAATAACTGCATCCTTACCCTCATATGCAGACTGAGAAATATCTTTTTCTTCAAAAATGTTAACTATAGGAATTTGGTAATGTGTAGCAAATAACCAATCTCTTTGATCTCCACAAGGGACAGCCATTACAGCACCTGTTCCATATGATGCCAGCACATAATCAGCTATCCATATCTCAATCTTTTTTTTAGTAAATGGATGAATAGCAAAGCTTCCAGTGAAAACTCCACTGATTTTTTTTTCTGATTGGCGCTCTCTCTCAGACTTTAATTTTGTTGCTACTAAATATTCTTGAACTTTATCAGCTTGATTACTTGTTGTCAAAGAACGTACTAGATCATGTTCGGGAGATAAAACCAAAAAATTAACCCCAAATAAAGTGTCTGGTCTAGTAGTAAAAACTTCTATTTGATTATCATTTTCGGTGCGAAATTTCATAGTGACCCCTTTAGATTTACCAATCCAATTTCTTTGCATTTCTTTTAATGAATCACTCCAGTCTATTTTATTCAGCCCATCGTTTAATCTATCAGCATAAGCAGTGATGCGAAGGGACCATTGTTTCATCTTTTTTTGTTCAACCAAAAACCCTCCTCTTTCAGATCGACCATCTTTTACTTCATCGTTGGCTAATACTGTTCCTAATTTGGGACACCAATTAACCATGCTTTCTGAAAGGTATGCAAGTCTGTATGACAAAAGGATTTCTTGTTTTTTTTCATAGCTAAAATTAGCCCAATCCTTTGCCGAAAAAATAAAAGCATCTTCATGGCAGTAAGCTGCACAATTATGATTTCCACTTTTCTCAAAAATTGTAACTAGCTTAGATATCTGCTGAGCTTTGTTAGTTTTGTTACAATAATAGGATTGAAATAATTGTTTAAAAATCCATTGAGTCCATTTGTAATAAGTAGGGTCTGAGGTTTTGAACTCTCTACTCCAGTCAAAGGAAAATCCAAGCTTGTCAAGTTGTTTTCTATAGCGATTGGAGTTTGTTTCCGTAGCAATACTTGGATGAATGCCAGTCTCTATTGCATATTGTTCGGTTGGTAAACCAAACGAATCGTATCCCATTGGATGAAGGACATTAAACCCTTTATGAGTTTTGTATCTTGAATAAATGTCCGATGCTATGTAACCTAACGGATGCCCAACATGAAGTCCAGAACCTGATGGATAAGGAAACATGTCTAAAGCATAAAACTTCTCTTTATTTGGATCTTCAAAAACTCTATATGTTTCGTTTTTTTGCCAATAAGATTGCCATTTCTGCTCTATTTTTTTAAAGTCGTATTGCATTTGCATAATAAATACAAATTTAACTATTCCAAGTAAATCTTCGAGGTATTTTTTTATTTTAGCAAATGTAATGACTAAAAGAAAAAACAAAAATCTCAGCAAAAAAATTGTTTCTTCCTCTGTCTCAGTGATTATTAGTCTATCGCTTGTATTATTTGTCTTAGGGCTTTTGTCTTTGTTTTTAATTAATGCACAGAGACTTACAAATTATGTGAAAGAAAATGTTGGGTTTTCTATATTAATTAAAGACAATGTTAAGGAAATTGATCTAATTGAATTTAATAAGAGACTAGACGCTGAAGAGTTTACTAAAAATACCGATTTTATTTCAAAAGAAGAGGCAACACAACAGCTTGAGCAAGAGTTGGGAGAAGACTTTGTTAGCTTTTTGGGATATAATCCGATTATGGCATCAGTTGATGTAAAGCTAAATTCTAGATATGCTAATAACGACAGTCTCAGTCAGATAAGTTTAGAGTTAGAAAAGAACAATATTGTACACGAGATATATTATCAAAAAAATCTTATTGAAAAATTAAATACTAACGTTAGAAAAATAACCGTTTTTCTCTTTTCTTTTAGCTTAATACTGTTTTTTATTGCATTTGCGCTTATAAATAATACAATAAGACTATCTGTTTACTCTAAAAGGTTTCTAATTAGGACAATGAGACTTGTAGGGGCAGAAAGCAGCTTTATTCAAAAACCTTTCTTAATAAACGGAATTTATCAGGGCCTATATAGTGCAATTTTTGCAATATTTTTACTTATTGGCTCAATTCAATTAGTCCAAAAAGAAACTGCAAGTATTTTAAATATTGATGATTTACAAATTATAGGAATTGTTTTTATTGTTTTATTTTGTAGCGGAATAATTCTAAGCTGTGGATCAACTTTTTTTGCAGTAAAACGATTTATTTATTTAAAAGAAAATGAACTACATAATTAAAAAAAAGTAATATGGATTTTGTATTTAAAAAAAGAAACTACATTCTATTAATAAGCGGCCTAATATTAATATTAGCTGGTATTTTTTTAATGATTGGAGGAGAATCAGAAGACCCAAACAAGTTTTCAGAAGAAATTTTTAATTTTCAGAGGTTAACATTAGCTCCAATTTTAATCGTTAGCGGATTTGTTTTAGAAATTTTTGCAGTAATGTTAAAATCTGATAACTAAAAACAAGAGTGGAAATCATAAATGCTATAGTTCTTGGTATTGTGCAAGGCTTAACAGAATTCCTTCCAGTTAGTAGCAGTGGACATTTAGAAATTTTCAAAGTTCTTCTTGGTCATGAAAAAATGCCTAATGAAAGTCTTTTAATGACTGTAGCATTACATTTCGCAACTGCGTGTAGTACAATAGTTATTTTTAAAAAAGAGATAAAAGATTTATTAGTAGGGTTAATTGATTTTAAAAAAAACGAAAGCTTCTGGTTTTCATTTAAAATTGTGATTTCAATGATTCCCGCAGCTTGTGTTGGCTTTTTCTTTGAATCAGAACTTGAGAAATTATTTAGTGGTAACTTATTAATAGTTGGCACTATGCTAATTGTTACAGGCACCTTACTTTTTTTAGCGGATCAGTCTAAGCCGACTGAAAAAAAGGTAAGTATAAAATCTTCAATACTTATTGGTTTTGCACAAGCAGTTGCGCTTGTTCCAGGAATATCTCGCTCAGGTGCAACAATTTCTGCAGCTGTTTTGCTAGGGATAGACAAAGAGAATGCAGCAAAATTTTCATTTTTAATGGTTGTTCCATTAATAATAGGAAAAGTATTTAAAGATTTAATTTCTGGTGATGTTCAATTAATTGATGAATCAGCCATTCCTCTATTGGTTGGATTTATTTTTGCTTTTTTGACTGGTATTTATGCTTGTAAATGGATGATTGCGCTAGTTAAAAAAAGTAAATTAAAATATTTTTCAATTTATTGCTTTGTCATTGGTACAATTTCCATACTTACAACATTTTAACTATGTTGCAGAATCTTAAATCCCTTTCTAAAGAAGATTTTGAAAGTGGTAAAGTAATACTCATAAACAAAGAAGAAAAATGGACATCCTTTGATGTAGTTAAAAAAATAAAAAATTTATTAAAGGAAAAGTTTTTATTCAAAAAAATAAAAGTTGGGCATGCTGGAACATTAGATCCATTAGCTACTGGACTACTAATAGTTTGTATTGGCAAGGCAACAAAAAAAATTAGCGACTTTCAAAATCTCAAAAAAACATACTCAGGAGAACTTACTCTGGGTGCCACAACACCGTCTTTTGATTTAGAAACAAATGTCAATAAAACCTATGACCTATCTAAAATTTCAGATGAAAAAATTCTGAAAGTAAAAGATAGTTTTATAGGGGAAAATTTTCAAAAACCGCCAATTTATTCTGCTATAAAAGTTGATGGGGAAAGGCTTTATAAAAAAGCAAGAAGGGGCGACAAAATTGAAGTAAAACGAAGGAAAGTATTTATTTACGACTTTCAAATTACAGATATTTCTGTTCCTAAAGTAAGCTTCGAAATAACATGTAGTAAAGGAACATACATACGTTCAATCGCAAATGATTTTGGCCATAAATTAGAAAACGGAGCGTATTTAAGCATGCTGAAAAGAGATAAAATTGGAGAGTATAGTGTAAATGATGCTGTTACTGTTGAAGGCTTTAAAAACGAACTTAATCAGTAATAACTATTGACATCCGATGGGCAATGCATTATATTTGCACCCCAAAAAAATATTACTATGAAATATAAATTATCAATGTTTAATTTTGATTTGCCTGAAAAACTTATTGCAGATACACCTCCAAAAACCAGAGATGACGCAAAACTCATGGTACTCCACAGGTCTACAGGCGAAATAGAGCATAAAAAAGTATCTGATCTAATAGAATATTTCGATGATGGTGATATGATTTGTGTTAACAATACTAAAGTATTTCCTGCAAGGCTGTACGCAAATAAAGAAAAAACAGGTGCAAGAATTGAAGTTTTTCTTTTAAGAGAACTAAATAAAAAAAATAGGTTATGGGACGTATTAGTAGATCCTGCAAGAAAAATAAGAATTGGTAATAAACTTTTTTTTGGTGAAAATGATGAGTTAATTGCTGAAGTAATAGACAATACTACTTCCAGGGGAAGAACATTGAGGTTTTTGTATGATGGAACACACGAAGAGTTTAAAGAAACTTTGAACTCTCTTGGGAAAACTCCTTTGCCAAGCTTTATTAAACGTGAGCCTACAGTACAAGATACAGAAAGATATCAGACTGTATTTGCCAAAAATGAGGGTGCTGTTGCCGCGCCAACTGCTGGAATGCATTTAAGTAAAACACAAATGCTAAAAATGCAGATTAAAGGAATTGAATTTTCAGAAATAACTTTACATATAGGTCTTGGGACCTTCCACCCTATAATGGTTGAAGATCTATCTAAACATAAAATGGAGTCTGAGCAAATGATTATTAACGAAAATGCAGCGAAAAAAATTAATGTTGCCCTAAAAAACAGAAAAAAAGTTTGTGCAGTAGGAACTACAGTTATTAGAAGCTTAGAAACTTCTGTTTCCACTAAGCGAGAAATTATTCCTTATGAGGGTTGGACAAATATTTTTATTTTCCCTCCTTATGATTTTAAAATAGCTTCATGTATGCTCACTAATTTTCATTTGCCAAAATCTTCACTTATGATGCAAGTTAGTGCATTTTCAGGATATGAACTTCTAACCAAAGCTTATAAAGAAGCAATAAAAAAGAAATATAAATTTCATACGTTCGGAGACGCTATGTTAATCTTGTAATGATGAAAACATCTGTATTAATTGTTGCTGGTGGATCTGGAAGTAGGTTTAAAAACACAACTCCAAAGCAATTTTTAATTATAAAAGATAAACCCTTGTTAATGCATACTATTGAAAGATTTTCTCATCTACATGAAATATATGTTGTACTGCCTAAAAACCATGTTCCATTATGGGAAGAGTTGTGCAAAAATTATAATTTTGAAATTAAACATACAGTTGTTTTTGGGGGGGGGAATAGATTCACTTCAGTAAAAAATGGACTCACAAAAATAAAAAACACAAACATAGTTTTAATTCATGATGGAGTGCGACCTGTGGTTTCCAAAAAACTTATTGAAAATTTGGTTAATTCAGTGGACAAAAATATTGGAGTCATACCTGTTGTAGGTTCAAATGAATCAATCAGATATATAGACAAAACAACTTCTAAAGCTGTTAACAGAGAAAACTACTACAAGGTACAAACACCCCAATGTTTTCTATTTAATGAAATTTTTAAGGCCTATAGTCAAGAATTTAATCAGACCTTTACAGATGATGCTTCTGTATTTGAATCAACTAGAGAAAATAAAATTATTACAGTAAAAGGAGAAATTGATAACATAAAAATCACATATCCAAAAGATATTCATTTAGTCAACACAATTCTTTGAATTAAAAAAATCGTTGTGGTTGAAAAAGAAAAAATAAAAAAAGATATTAAAAGCTTAGGCATTGAGGAAATTATGATGTTTTTCTCACAGCATAATATGTCCAGATATAGAGCTAAGCAAGTTTATGAATGGTTGTGGAAAAAAAGGGCAGCAAATTTTGATGAAATGACTTCATTGTCAATTTCAAGCAGAAAACTTCTTAAAAATAATTTCAAAATAAGCAATGTTAGAATTCACAAATCTAAAAAAAGTGATGATAATACAATAAAATATAGTTTGAAGCTGCACGACGACAAACTCGTTGAAGGTGTGCTTATTCCTTCAAAAAAAAGGCTTACTGCTTGTGTTTCATCTCAAGCTGGTTGTAGTCTTTCTTGTTCTTTCTGTGCAACCGGGACACTTAAATTTGAAAGGAATTTAAACTATTCGGAAATATATGATCAAGTTTATATTTTAAATGAAGAAGCAAAATTAAATTTTGGGAGGCCTCTCACTAATATAGTATATATGGGAATGGGAGAGCCTCTTCTAAATTACAATAATCTGTTAGAAAGTATAAGATTAATAACAAGTAAAGATGGACTAGCAATTTCTCCAAAAAGAATTACTGTTTCCACAGCAGGAATTGCGAAGATGATCAAAAGACTTGCAGATGACAATATCAAATTTAATCTAGCATTGAGTTTACATACCGCAGATGATACAACTAGAGAAGAAATCATGCCGATTAATAAATCAATTAATCTTAAAAAGTTGGAAGAGGCAATAAAATATTTTTATGAGAAAACTAGAACAAGGATTACATATGAATACATTCTATTTAATGGACTAAACGACAATATTGAGGATGCAAATAAGCTATCAAAATTTTGCAAAAAAGTTCCTTGCAAAGTCAATTTAATAGAATATAACCACGTTGATGGTTTACCATTCACCAAATCATCAAATAACAAAACCAATAAATTCATTAAGTATTTAGAAGAAAAAAATATAATAGTAAATTTAAGAAGAAGTAAAGGAAAAGATATTAATGCTGCATG
>TARA_B100001057_G_scaffold203921_2_pt1 | contig 10273 bp, 11 predicted proteins | sample TARA_B100001057 | Tara Oceans TARA_B100001057 (sample SAMEA2621839) | marine metagenome | biome: marine biome (ENVO:00000447); feature: surface water layer (ENVO:00002042); material: "saline water (ENVO:00002010), including plankton (ENVO:xxxxxxxx)" | depth 5 m | reverse complement strand
TAAGCCGACCCTCCAAACAATAGAGTTAAGACGTTACGATCGCCCGAGAGGCATGGCCTAGGACCGCGGCCAGGCCCGCTGTATATCTACTATCAGAGTTTCAGCGACGAACAAGAAGGCTGTGTCCGTGACTAGCGTAAACTGATTACTTTCCATTGCCTGACCTGCGCTTCGTGCCTCAATGAATCATCCGGATCAACAGCAATCGGCTCGGAGACTTGTTCCATAAGAGGTAAATCATTGATTGAATCTGTATAGAAGACCGCGGAAGATAGCTCAAAACTGCGGCCGTGCAATCGTTCCTGCTCCAACCAGTCAGACAGTTTTTTTACTTTGCCTTCTTGGTAACACGGCTCTCCCTGAATTCTTCCAGTCAATCTACCATCGACGGTTTCAAGCTCTGTTGCGATAAGGATATTTACGCCGAGCTGCTGAGCGATGGGTGCAGTGATGAAATCATTTGTCGCCGTGATGATGATACAGGTATCTCCGCGCGTCTGATGGAATTCAATCAGTGCTGTCGATTTCGGGAGGATCATGGGCCTGATTGCTCTTTCCACAAATTTCTCACGCAAGCAATTACGCTCCTGTTCACTAAAACTCGATACGGGGTTTACTGTGAACCGCACATATTCACGAATATCGAGTTTGCCAGCTAGATAATTCTGGTAGTGTGCTTCATTTGTCTCGCGATGATTGTTTGCGCTAACCAGATCATGCTCGATAAGAAACTCCCCCCATGCATGATCGCTATCACCTGCCAATAGGGTATTGTCGAGATCAAACAGCGCGAGACGGGATTTCATATCTTGGTGACTTCATGATCTATAATGCGTCTAAGAGGTTAAAATATCGTCTTTGTCCGCTGCGGTTAGCTCAAGGCACAGATCAGCCCAGTTCATGTGTCGATAAAATTACTTTAACGCATTGATTATACTATATTTATAGAAATTTTACGGGAATCTTTCGATTGATCAAATCTGATTCTCTGTGAAACAATACGCCAAGTTGCATGTCTAAAGGAAGGTTAAATGATCGACTCAGAGGGTTATCGTTCAAACGTCGGGATAGTCATTTGCAATCGTAGAGGCCAGTTGCTTTGGGCTAAGCGTATCGGTCAGAGCGCTTGGCAATTTCCACAGGGCGGTATTAACGAAGACGAGACTATTGAACAGGCGCTATTTCGAGAGCTTGAAGAGGAAGTCGGTTTGCACGGCAATGATGTAAGTGTCCTTCACCGGACAAAAGGATGGCTCCATTACGAACTGCCGAAAAATTATGTCCGCTACCATAAGGATCCCCTCTGTATTGGTCAGAAACAGAAATGGTTCTTGCTGGGACTCGAGGCAGAGGAAAGTCGAGTCGAACTGGATAAATCAGTCGAGCCTGAATTCGACGATTGGCGTTGGGTAAGCTACTGGTATCCGGTTAATCACGTGATCAAATTTAAGCGCGATGTCTACCGAAGGGCGTTGAACGAACTATCGGGCCCTCTTGAGCAGTATACCAAGTAGCATGCTAAGCAATTCGAAATAAAAAGCGCTTCTCTACACATAGATGTTGACGTTGGCTCAACGCAATGGGATCACCACTCGAGGCTAAAACACATAAAATATGCTCGAGCAATTAAGAGATATAGTTCAGCAGGTTAACTCCGCAAGAGACTTACTGTCCGCGTTGGACATTATCGTGGTCCGCGTGCGTGAGGTGATGGCGACTCAAGTTTGCTCGGTTTACCTGTTTGATAATGACATGAATGCCCATGTATTAATGGCATCTAAGGGCTTGAGAAAAGAGGCCGTTGGTCACGTGAGTCTCGAGATTGGTGAGGGGCTAGTTGGGCTTGTGGCCAAGCATGCCGAGCCCATAAATCTCAAGGATGCCTCCATGCATCCCAGCTTCCATTATATCCAAGAAACGGGAGAGGAAAGCTTTCATTCTTTTCTTGGCGTGCCAATCATTCACCATCGAAGCGTTTTGGGGGTGGTGGTTGTCCAACACGAGCAGGAGAGGCGATTCGATGAAGGAGAAGAAGCTTTTCTAATTACCCTTTCTGCACAGCTCGCCGGAGTAATCGCCTCAGCGGAAGCAACCGGAGCGATTGCTGGTATAAGTCCGTCTGGACAAAAGATTTCAGATACCGTTTTCGCTGGTGTATCGGGTGCATCTGGTGTTGCTATCGGTGAAATGGTCGTTGTGTTTCCTAAAGCTAATTTGTTTCAGGTCCCAATCAGGCCGGCGCGCGATATTGACAAGGAAATTAATTATTTTAGTGCTGCTCTTCATAAAGTGCGGGAGGATATGCGCGATATCTATGAGCGTCTAGCCGGACAAGTAGCAGATGAGGAGCGACAGCTTTTCGACGTCTATCTTCATATGCTTGATGACGATGCCTTAGCCAAGGAAGTACTGGATAGGATTAAAGGTGGACACTGGGCGCAGGGAGCTCTCGCAGAAGTTGCTTTGGAACACATTCGTAGTTTTGAGATGATGCCGGATGATTACCTGCGCGAGCGTGCGGTCGACATTAAGGATCTGTGTAGCCGCGTACTATTTTATTTACAGCAAGGGGGGCAGGTACAAGCGGAGTATTCTGAGAACACTATATTGGTCGGCGAGGAACTGACGCCGGCAATGCTGGCTGAAGTGCCTGAAAACAAGCTCAAAGGTATTGTTTCACTGAAGGGTTCTGGTAATTCTCACGTGGCCATTTTGGCCCGAACGATGGGGATTCCGACGGTTATGGGAGTTGTGGATCTTCCAATTAATCGACTGGATGGAAAAAAAGTGATCTTGGATGGCTACAAAGGAGAGCTCATTGGTAATCCGTCCGAAATCGTCCGACGGCGCTATGAAAATACGGTCAAAGAACAAGCGGAATTGAACGCAGGACTAGAGGAGCTCAAAGACCTACCCTGCAGCACGGCAGATAATCATCGGGTCCACTTATGGGTGAATACGGGCTTGATCGCTGACGTTGCTCGTTCTCTCGATCAGGGGGCTGAGGGAGTAGGACTTTTTAGAACAGAAGTTCCATTTCTCCTCAGTGAGCGCTTCCCCAGTGAGCATGAGCAGGCGGAGATTTACCGAGAGCAGCTAGAGGCGTTTTCTCCTCTTCCGGTAACGATGAGAACTTTAGACATCGGTGGAGACAAAGCCTTGTCTTATTTTCCTATCAAAGAGGAGAACCCTTTCCTTGGGTGGCGCGGAATCAGGGTGACTTTGGACCATCCTGAGATCTTTACTGCCCAAATCAGAGCAATGATGAGGGCGAGTGAGGGATTGGCAAACCTCCAGATAATGCTGCCAATGGTCAGTAACGTTAATGAAGTTAAGTTGGCCATCCAGTTAATCAAAAGGGCTTACAGAGAACTTGTTCAGGAAGGCCTAAGCATTAAATACCCACCTATTGGCGTGATGATTGAATTGCCGGCGGCGGTCTATCAGACGAAGTCGTTAGCATCGCTAGTAGATTTCGTATCCATCGGTAGCAATGACCTCACACAGTATCTTTTAGCGGTGGATCGCAATAACCCACGTGTGGCCAGTTTATACAGTGCGTTCCATCCAGCAGTTTTGAGTGCTATCTATCACGTCGTACGTGAGGCTCAAGAGGTCGGAAAGCTAGTGAGTATCTGTGGCGAAATGGCGGGAGATCCGGGTGCAGCTGTCCTCCTCATGGCTATGGGATTTGACGTTCTTTCGATGAATGCCGCATCCTTGCCTAAAGTTAAGTCTGTAATACGAAGCATTAGCAGAGGAGCGGCGCAGGAATTGCTAGGGCAAGTATTGCAAATGGATGACGCTCAGGCGGTTCGAAGCGCGGTTGATCTAACTTTATATAACGCGGGAGTCGACCGCCTGTTGCGATCATCACACATTCACTAGTGATTCGGTCAGGCTGGAGCTTTATCGACAATACCAGCATCAAGACTCGTGCGCACTGAACACTTACTAATACTAGGTCAGCTCGGCTCAGACCAGAACTCAAAATACTGTGCATTACTGGTTTGTCCGAATTCATTATAGGTTTGCTCGCAAAAGCGCACATTTCCGGGACGCTCAATGACTAAGGCAGTTGAGCATCGTGTTCCGTAATTATTTTCCTTATGCTGAATGAACGTGGCAGACAGAATCCGCTCTGTATCGATCGAAAGTCCTGTGTCCGGCAGCTCATCATCAGATGCGCTCAGGCGGTCTGTCATAATGCTGATTAAAGAGTCTGACGAGGGGGGATAGCCTTGGTTTATCAGATTTTTCAGTCGCTTTTTCCCAAGATTTACTTTTGGCCAATCGCTATCTAACAACCCATTGGATAGACCAAATATGCCTGATTCTAGGACGCTGACGATATTCTGTGAATTGTTGGCGTAGCAGAGTGAGTCATTGTCACCAACCAACAGGTTGAACCCGGAGAATTCGGGAAAATTAGGCTTAATAGCCTCGCAATACTGTTTAGGTGTGCTGGTGACATTCAGAAAATTTCTGACTAGTTCGCCTCGGGACTTAGTTTGATTCTTTGTCTGTCTGAAGCCGCGGATATTGGTGACACTGGCGAATCGGCCTGTTCGAGTGACGCCAAACCATGTGCCTCCTGCCTGTAGATCTCTGCCGGCAAGAATGGGGGCCTCTGACCCATGCCAAAAATTGGCAACAGCGCTAGGCCGGGCGAAGTATTCATCTCGGTTTGCCACAATAATAAGTGGGAAATCGGGATGCATTTCGTAGGCAAAAAGGATTAGACACATAGCGAATCATTGTCTCTGGTGTGGCGAATTTTGAATTTCGGAGGACTCTGGCTGGTACAATCTTGTTATACTCTGAATTCAACTCACTAACTATATTATCGTTCCTGATGCTGACATACCCTCAAATTGATCCTGTCGCGATAAGCCTTGGGCCAATCAGCGTCCATTGGTATGGAATTATGTATATCGTCGCTTTTGGTGGAGCCTGGATGTTCGCGACTTATCGAGCAGCCAGGGTCGCGGACGCATGGAATTCTGAGCAGATTTCCGACCTGATCTTTTATGGCGCATTGGGAGCGGTCATTGGAGGCCGCATAGGGTCTGTATTCTTCTACAACTTCGGTCGATTTCTTGAAGAACCGCTCTGGCTATTTAGAGTGTGGGAAGGAGGAATGTCCTTCCATGGCGGATTTTTGGGAGTACTGCTCGCACTTTTCTTATATACCCGTCATCACAATAGAGACTACTGGAGTACCATCGATTTCATCGCGCCTCTAGTGCCATTTGGCCTTGGCGCAGGGCGGATCGGAAATTTCATTGGTGGCGAACTGTGGGGTAAGCCGACTGACGTTGCCTGGGGCATGGTGTTCCCCCATGTAGATCAGTTGGTCCGGCACCCGTCGCAACTTTATGAATTTGCCTTGGAAGGTGTGGTGCTGTTTTCAATCGTTTGGATCTTTTCCTCTAAACCACGCCCTCGTTTTGCTGTTTCGGGTATTTTTGCGTTGGGATACGGTAGTTTTCGGTTTTTCATCGAGTTCTTTCGTGAGCCAGACTCTCATCTCGGCTATCTTGCTTTTGATTGGTTTACGATGGGCCAGCTACTGTCCACCCCATTGATATTTGTGGGGTTCTGGTTTCTATTTCTGGCATATCGCAGGCCACTCATTCATTAGGCTAGCAGGAGGCCGACATGCATCAGTATCTCGCGCTTTGTAGGCGGATCGCAGACGAGGGGGAATGGATAGAAAATGAGCGTACGGGAAAGAGGTGTCTGACGGTCATCAACGCGGACTTGTCCTATGATGTATGCGGAAACAAGTTTCCCATTATTACGACGCGTAAAAGCTACTGGAAGGCAGCTATAGCTGAGCTACTAGGTTATCTGCGGGGTTACGACAGCGCCGCAGAGTTTCGCAAGCTGGGCACCAAATCGTGGGATGCTAATGCAAATCTGAACCAGTCCTGGCTGAAAAATCCGGCGCGTAAAGGCGAAGATGATATGGGACGAGTCTATGGTGTTCAAGGCAGGCGCTGGTTAAAACCAGATGGAAAGTTTGTGGATCAGTTCAGGAAAATTGTGAATAACCTAAAGAACGGAGTCGATGATCGCGGCGAAATCTTGACTTTCTATAATCCGGGCGAATTTGATTTGGGCTGCCTACGGCCCTGCATGCACACACATAATTTCTCTTTAATGGGCGAAACTCTGTTCCTGACTAGCTACCAACGCTCCTGCGACGTTCCTCTGGGGCTCAATTTCAACCAGATTCAGGTTTTTACCATGCTGGCGCTGGTCGCACAAATTACGGGTAAGACAGCAGGTCAGGCTTTTCATAAAATTGTCAATGCCCATATTTACGAAGACCAGCTTGACCTTATGAAATCCGTGCAGCTTAAGCGCGAGCCATTCGAACCTCCCGAGCTAAAGATCAATCCACGCATTAAGTCGTTGGAGGATATAGAGACTTGGGTGACTCTGGATGATTTTGAAGTGTTGGGATATCAGCACCATGACCCTATCGCTTATCCGTTTTCTGTTTAAGCTTATTAACTGTCTCAGAAGTGGACGCGTTATATGAAAATCTCTCTTATATGCGCAATGGCAACAAATGGCGTGATTGGCAAGAATAATGGTTTGCCGTGGTACCTGCCGGAAGATCTGCGTTATTTCAAAGCTACTACGATGGGGCACGCCATCATCATGGGCAGAAAGACCTGGGAGTCAATCGGTCGTCCCCTGCCGGGTCGAAGTAATATCGTGGTGACAGGCAATTCAACATATCAAGCAGAAGGAGCCAAGGTAGTCTCCTCTGTCGAAGAGGCGATTTACTTAGCGCAGGCGCTTTCGGAAGCTAAAGGCTCTTTAGAAACATTCGTAATTGGCGGTGCGGCGGTTTACGCGGCAGCTATGCCAGTTGCTGCTCGGTTTCATCTGACAAGGGTGCATGCGGAAGTTGACGGTGATACGGTGCTAACAGGCTTTAAGGAGGAAGAGTGGTATGAAACAAGCCGTAAGGACTATTCTGGTAATAAAGCGAATCCCTACGACTACAGCATATGCGTGCTAAATAAACAGCGCTCCTTTAATCCTTCCTTCGATTCTTGATAATTATTGAATGAAAATTCTGAAAAGGCATTCTGGGCAGACCATTATCGCTGAGATCCACGTAGATTGAGGAGATAGAACCTCTAAACTACGCCGCCTGAATCTGTCTGTTGAATATGTGCTTTGTCCTTCGATAAAGTATTGCCAATAAGCTTTTGAGTAAAATTTGCAGTCGGCTCTAAAATGTTTTACGGCGGATGCTCATTAGGTTGACGTATCTGGTCGACACTACCGGTCTAGCACCTTTGGCGGTGAAATAACTTGTTGTGAATACATTGCTCATTTCCAGTTATGAAAGCGAAGCTTAGGCTCTGCTTACAGACTATCTCCTCAACAATTTTAAGCAATTGGACTGTTTATTCTGATGTGGATATCTTCGCTACAAAGTCTGTCTTGGCGGCCATAATAAAGTCGTTTACGTGCAAGCCATTTATCTGGTGGGTCCACCAATAAACTGTGACTCTACCCCATTCGGTTTTGATAGTGGGATGATGGTCTTCGCGCTCTGCCAGATTGGCGACTTTATAGGAAAAGCCAAAAGCGTCACTGAACTCGATAAAGTGGAAGTCCCTGACGAGTTTTTCAACGCCATCATGGAACTGTCGCTTCCACGAAGGAACGCTTAAAGATAAACGATCGGCTTCGTCCCGCGTGATCGCAGGAGCGCCGAGCCTGCACGGTTCACAATGTCGTTGGTAAAGCTCTTTCATCTTTAATCATCCGATTAATAGGCTCACATAACCATAATTACCGCTACGATTTAAGTAAATACCAGCTCACTTCTCAATGAATTCTGAAATCAAGCTATTCAATACACTAAGCCCTCGGGGAGTTGCTTTCACTCTCGCCCCGCGCTTCGTGAGCAAGCTCACTTCGCACAAAGATTCTACTTGCTTTGCGATTTGGTCGAAACTAAGCCCAGTTCTTGTCTCGTACTCATTAATACAGAATCCACCGACGAGCCTTAAACTATTAAGTAAAAATTCTAGTGTTCTTTCCTCCGGAAGTATTGGGTTCATTTCTGCGATGCGCGACAAGCCGCTGGCCATATAGTGGGCAGGCTGCTTCTTTTTACGAGTTCTCTTGATGAGCCCAGTGTCCGGATAGCTTATCTTTCCGTGAGCGCCTGCGCCGATACCAAGATAGTCTCCAAACAACCAATAATTTAAATTGTGCCGCGACTGGTATCCCGGTTGACTATAAGCTGAAACCTCATAGCGCTGAAAGCCCGCCTCAGTAATTAATTTCATCCCCGAATCCTGCATCTCGATTAGAAGTTCGTCATCTGGCAAAGCCGGCGGTCGAGCATAAAACTTAGTGTTAGGCTCAATAGTCAGTTGATACCAGCTTAAATGAGAAGGCCCAAGGCTCAAGGCTTTTTTTAAGTCGTCGAGTCCATCTTCAATTGATTGGTCTGGCAAGCCGTGCATTAGGTCCAGATTGAAATTTTTAAACCCTGCAGCAAGACAGTGTTCAATGGCTTCTTCAGCTTCTTGCCCTGAATGCATTCTGCCAAGCGCCGCCAGATAATCTCCATGAAAACTTTGAATGCCAATGGACAAGCGGTTGATGCCAGCCGTCCGGTAGCCTCTGAATTTGTCAGCTTCGGCTGTGCCCGGGTTGGCCTCCAGAGTAACCTCAGCGCCGCTCTCGATACCCACTTTTTTATGGACATAATCCAGTAACTGGTCGTAGGCGCTTGCGCTCAACAAGCTGGGGGTGCCCCCGCCAATAAATACCGAGTGAAATCCGTTGGAGTTAGGCAGCTCCAGTGAGCCTATATCAGAGTCTAAATCCCGACATAGAGCAGAGATGTAGTCCCGCTCCGGTAACTTGGAAGTGGCTGTGTGTGAGTTAAAGTCACAATAGGGACACTTCCGCGAGCACCAGGGGACATGAACGTATAGGCTTAGGGGAGGTTGACCCAACATTTTATTAATTTTTGTAGTGCTTGGCCACGGTGACTGATCGCATCTTTTACCTCCCTCGGGAGTTCGGCAGAGGAGCACTGATGGGTTGGTACGTAAAAAAGAGGATCATAACCAAAGCCATTGGTTCCGCAAGCGTTTGTAAGAATTCGTCCTTCCCAGGTGCCCTGACAGATTAGCGGCACAGGGTCATTCGCATTTTTTAAATAAACAATTAGACATCGAAATCTCGCAGTGCGCTCTGATTCATTAAAATCTTCAAGCGCTTTCAGAAGTTTTCTATTGTTCGCTTCGTCAGCCCCTTCGCCGGTAATTCCGGAATATCTGGCAGAGTAGATGCCCGGCTTACCGTCCAGCGCGTCAACCTCAATACCAGAGTCGTCAGCAACGCTAGGGAGCCCGGTCATCTCGCATGCATGCCTGGCTTTGATAATTGCATTCTCAACGAAGCTCAACCCCGTCTCTTCTGCATCGGACACGCCGAATTTTGACTGTGGCAGCAACTCGATATTTTTCTGCTGTAACACTTGCTGTAACTCTTTGAGCTTGCCTTTGTTACTGCTGGCTAAAACGACGCGCTTGGTTAACATGGCTTTATTTCCTAGCGATGTGGTAGATTGCGATTTCACCAAGGAAGTTGGGCCAGGCTTTCATGGCCCAGCTACCCTTGTGTCTAGAGTCCACCACGGTTCGCGTGAGTATTCTGATCTTACTCTCATTGCACAGGGCGTCGAAATCCGTCACCGTGCAAAAGTGGATGTTTGGCGTCTCGTACCACTGATGAGGCATGAATTTGCTGACCGGCATCCTGCCCTTGAGTGCAAGATCAAGACGGCTTTTCCAATTGCCGAAATTGGGAAAGGTGACAATTCCATATGTTCCCACCCGAAGCATTTCATCCAACAAATCGTGAGGCTTGCTCAGTGCCTGCAGTGTTTGGGCCAGGAGCACAGTGTCAAAGCTGTTTGACTGGAAATTACTAAGGCCATCATCCATATTTTGTTCAATGACATTAACGCCGCTGGCAATACACTTTTCTATATTGCTGGCGTCAATTTCTAACCCGATGGAGGAGACGTTTTTAGCAGAGTTGAGGTAGGAAAGCAGGCTGCCGTCACCACAACCTAAGTCCAGCACCCGACTACCAGGTTCAATCCATTGCTGAATAATCTCGAGATCAGGTCGCACTCTCAATAATCTCCGTATGCGCTTGCCTAAGGTATGCCCTTAGAGCGTTGATATATCTGGGTATGGGCAACAGAAATGCG
>TARA_B100001057_G_scaffold69044_1_pt1 | contig 10274 bp, 10 predicted proteins | sample TARA_B100001057 | Tara Oceans TARA_B100001057 (sample SAMEA2621839) | marine metagenome | biome: marine biome (ENVO:00000447); feature: surface water layer (ENVO:00002042); material: "saline water (ENVO:00002010), including plankton (ENVO:xxxxxxxx)" | depth 5 m | reverse complement strand
AGTTTTTTAAAATTATGTGCACAAAAAAGAGGAGAAGTTAAAGCTTCATTAATTTCTTCTAAAGAACTGTCTGAAACTGAAATTGAAACTATTAGTAAAGATTTATCCACATCAATGGGTTCAACCATAAAATTTGACTATAAGGTTGATAAAGAATTAATAGGTGGATTAAAACTTCAACTTGGAAGTTTTATGATCGATACTTCAATAAAAAATAAATTAAAAAAATATGAACAGAAAATGTTAGAAAGCTAATATGTCTATTAACCCTTCAGAAGTAACCAAACTACTTAAAGACCAAATTAAAAATTTTGGTGAAAAAGCAGAAGTTTCTGAAATTGGAAAAGTTTTATCAGTAGGCGATGGAATTGCGCGAGTATACGGATTGGATAATGTTCAAGCTGGAGAAATGGTTGAATTTGAAGATGGTTCTAAAGGTATGGCACTAAACTTAGAAAATGATAACGTTGGAGTTGTTATTTTTGGAGACGATAGAAAAATTAAAGAAGGTGATACAATTAAAAGAACAAATTCAATTGTCGATGCTCCAGTAGGCAAAGAGCTATTAGGAAGAGTTGTTGATGGCTTAGGAAACCCGATTGATGGGAAAGGAGCCATATCTTCTAAAGAAAGAAAAAGAGTTGAAGTAAAAGCTCCTGGTATAATTCCAAGACAATCGGTAAGCGAACCAATGCAAACAGGTTTAAAATCTATTGACTCACTTATTCCAGTAGGAAGAGGTCAAAGAGAGTTAATTATTGGTGACAGACAAACAGGCAAAACTGCAGTTGCTATTGATGCAATCATTAATCAAAAAAAAATAAATGAGTCGTCTGATGAGAAGAAAAAACTTTATTGTGTCTATGTTGCAATTGGACAAAAGCGTTCTACAGTAGCTCAAATTACAAAAACTCTTGAAGAAGCAGGAGCACTTAAGTATACAACAATTGTTGCTGCAACAGCATCAGACTCAGCACCACTTCAGTTTTTAGCACCATACACCGGTTGTACTATCGGTGAATATTTTAGAGATAATGGAATGCATGCCTTGATTGTTTATGACGACTTATCAAAACAAGCTGTAGCTTACAGACAAATGTCACTCTTACTTAGAAGGCCTCCTGGAAGAGAAGCTTACCCTGGTGACGTATTTTATCTTCACAGCAGACTTTTAGAAAGGTCAGCTAAATTGAGTGATGCAAATGGAGGTGGATCATTAACAGCTTTACCAATTATTGAAACACAAGCTGGAGACGTTTCAGCTTACATTCCTACAAATGTAATTTCCATAACAGACGGGCAAATATTTTTAGAAACTGAATTATTTAATCAAGGTATAAGGCCGGCTGTAAACGTAGGTTTATCCGTATCACGAGTTGGATCTGCTGCACAAACCAAAGCAATGAAAAAAGTTGCAGGATCAATTAAGTTAGAACTTGCTCAGTACAGAGAAATGGCAGCTTTTGCTCAATTTGGATCAGATTTAGATGCCTCAACACAGCAGTTGTTAAATCGTGGAGCAAAATTAACCGAATTGTTAAAACAAGATCAATACTCACCTATGACAGTCGCAGAACAAGTTATATCAGTATTTACCGGTGTAAAAGGTTATTTGGATGATGTTGAGCTAGATAAAATCAAAAATTTTGAAAAAGATATAATTGAGAAAATTAAAACTGATAAACCAGAAATAATAGATGCAATCCAATCTTCAGGCAAATTAGAGGAAGAGACAGAAATTTTATTAAAACAAGTTATAGAGGAATATAAAAAATAGATAATGCCTAGTCTAGATGATCTAAAAAAAAGAATAAAAAGTGTTAAATCTACTCAAAAAATTACTAAAGCTATGAAAATGGTAGCAGCAGCAAAATTAAGAAAGGCACAGGAAAGTGCTGAAAAAGGAAGACCATACAGCCAAAAAATGCAAAATATAATATTAAACTTAACAAAATCTATAAACGATCCACAGAATGCTCCAAAACTTCTAGTTGGAACAGGAGAAGATAAAAAATACTTGTGCGTGGTTTTAACCGCCGACAGAGGTTTATGCGGAGGTTTTAATTCAAATATTTGTAAATTAGCAAAGACTAACTTTAAAAAGATTTTAAGTGAAGGTAAAGAACTCAAAATTATTACAGTCGGTTCAAAAGGGCACGATCAAGTAAGAAGAGAATACGGAAAATATGTGATTAAAAGATTTAGCTTTAAGGATAAAAAAAATATTTCTTTCAATGAAGCAGATGAAGTTGGAAATGAGATATTGTCTTTATTTAACAAAAATGAATTTGATAAATGCATTCTATTTTATAACAATTTCAAAAATGTAATTACACAGATTCCACAAGCCCAGCAAATAATTCCAGCAGCAACAAAAAATATAAAAAATGAAAATAATACCGAAGATTTTTCATACGAATTTGAACCTGAAGAAGATGAAATTTTAGAAGATTTATTACCTAAAAATATTTCAACTCAAGTTTTTAAAGCTTTATTAGAAAATGCTGCAAGTGAACAAGGTTCAAGAATGACGGCAATGGATAACGCTACTCGAAATGCCGGGGATTTAGTTGATAAACTTACGATAAATTATAACAGAAGCCGTCAAGCTTCTATTACTAAGGAATTAATTGAAATTATTTCAGGAGCAGAAAGTTTATAAATATGAGTAAAAAAGGTAAAATAACACAGATTATCGGAGCTGTTGTCGATGTGAATTTTGAGTCAGATTTACCTGAAATTTATACAGCTTTAGAAGTAAATAATTCAGGTAATAAATTAATTTTAGAAGTTGCTCAACATCTAGGAGAGAACGGTGTTAGAACAATTGCAATGGACGCAACAGAAGGATTAAAACGTGGAGATGAAGTAACTAATACCAGTGCACCAATAAGTGTGCCAGTAGGTCCAGAAACGCTAGGAAGAATTATAAATGTTGTCGGCGAATCTATTGACGAAAAAGGTGATGTAAAAACAAAAGAGAGATGGCCGATACATAGAGCAGCTCCAAAATTCACAGACCAAGCAACTGAAACAGAGCAGTTAGTAACAGGAATAAAAGTTATTGATCTTTTAGCTCCGTATGCAAAAGGAGGAAAGATAGGTTTATTCGGTGGAGCCGGGGTAGGAAAAACTGTTACAATCATGGAATTAATAAACAATATTGCAAAGGCTCATGGTGGCTTTTCAGTATTCGCGGGCGTAGGAGAAAGAACTAGAGAAGGAAATGATTTGTACCATGAAATGATTGAGTCAGGAGTAATTAAAACAGATGGAAAAGGATCAAAAGCTGCTCTGGTTTACGGACAGATGAACGAACCTCCTGGAGCCAGAGCTAGGGTTGCCTTAACAGGGTTAACAGTTGCAGAATATTTTAGAGATAAAGAAGGACAGGACGTTTTATTTTTCGTTGATAATATTTTTAGATTTACTCAAGCAGGTTCTGAAGTATCGGCATTATTAGGAAGAATACCTTCAGCAGTAGGATACCAGCCAACATTAGCAACTGATATGGGTAACTTACAAGAGAGAATTACTTCTACAGACAAAGGATCTATTACCTCAGTACAAGCCATCTATGTTCCAGCAGATGATTTGACAGATCCTGCCCCTGCTACATCGTTTTCTCATCTTGACGCTACAACGGTATTATCAAGACAAATTGCGGAAATTGGAATATATCCAGCTGTTGATCCTTTGGACTCTACTTCTAGAATTTTAGACCCAAGAGTTGTTGGTGAAGAGCATTATAGAGTAGCAAGAGATGTACAGAGAATATTACAAGCTTATAAATCTTTACAAGACATTATCGCCATTCTTGGAATGGATGAACTATCCGAAGAGGACAAGCTTACAGTAGCAAGAGCAAGAAAAATACAAAGGTTTCTTTCACAACCCTTTTTTGTTGCTGAGGTTTTCACAGGTTCACCAGGAAAATTAGTTGATCTTGACGACACAATTAAAGGATTCGATGCAATTTGCAAAGGTGAATACGATCATTTACCTGAAGCTGCTTTTTATATGGTTGGAGGGATTCAAGAAGTAATAGCAAAAGCAGAAAAACTTTCTAAAGAAAGTAAATAATGTCTGACAAATTCTCTATTGAAATTATTTCACCAGAAAAAACAATTCTTAAATCAGAAACAAGAGAAGTTACCATTCCATCATTTGAAGGCCAGATGGGTATTTTAAAAGATCATATACCTCTTATTACTTTTTTAAGGCCTGGTATTATATTGATTAAAGATCAAGAGGAAAAAAAATATTATGTCGAAGAGGGAATAGTAGAGTTTTCAAATAATAAACTTTTAATTTTGACATCAACAGCGAACAACTTGAAAAATTTTGAAAAGGAAATTATTGATAGATTGATTAATGATGCAGAAAAGAAACTTAAAGATAATAATACAACTGATAAAGAAAAATATATAGTATCTTATAAAATAGACACTTTAAGAGAAATCAATCGATAACTAAATTAATTTCTTTCAAGAGTTTAATATACAAATTTTTTTTAAAATTGACAATTACATCAGGCAATTGTCTTGGTTCTATCCACTTCCAATCAATAAATTCTGGTTGCTCAGTATTGACATTTATTTCATTATCAGAACCTAAAAATTTAGTAATAAACCATTTTTGTTTTTGACCTCTAAATTTTCCTTTCCAAATAATTCCAACCAAATTTTCTGGCAATTCGTATTCGTATAAACGTTTTATTTCTTTAATAATTTTAATATTTTTAATGCTTGTTTCTTCATATAATTCTCTTTTCATTGCAGTGATGAAGTCTTCATCGTGATCAACGCCACCTTGTGGCATTTGCCATTTATTACCTGGGTTATCTTTCCTTTTGCCCACAAATATTTGATTTTTATTGTTTAATACAATTATTCCAACTCCAGTTCGCATAGGGAGTTTCTTTTTATCCATAATTTATGAATTAAATAATTTTATTGCGTAATTAAGTTGATTGTCTTTATCAGAATTGATTTTGAAATTATCGCCAATCTCTTCAACTAGAATATCTGGAGTCACGCCTACATCTGAAATAGATTTACCTGACGGTAAGTAATATTTTGAAATTGTTAATCTTATTCCACCCCCGTTTCTTAAAGGTATTATGGATTGCACTGAGCCCTTACCAAAAGAATTTTCTCCAATAATAATTGCTCTCTTATGGTCTTTTAAGGCGCCAGCAAAAATTTCTGATGCAGATGCTGAACCATTATTTATTAAAACAATTAAAGGTTTCCCATTTATTTCGTCACCTTCTCTAGCAAAAAACTTTCTAGTTTCTGAAATTTTTCTACCTTTCGTGGAAACAATTTCTCCATCATTTAAAAAAAAATCAGTTATGTTAATAGCTTGAGTTAAAAGACCTCCAGGGTTGTTTCTTAAATCAATTACATAACCTTTGATTCCAGAATTTTTTTCGAATCTTTTTATTGATTTCAAAAACTGACTGTCACTATTCTCATTAAATGATTTAAGTCTGACGTAGCCAATATTTTTTTCTTTACTTATTATTTTTGAACTTACAGATTGAACTTCAATTATTTTTCTTGTAATTTTGAAATCTAATGGTTTTTTTACGTTCTTTCTTCTTATTGTAAGATTTATTGATGTTCCGACAGGACCCCGCATTAACTTTACGGCTTCCATTAGAGATTTGCCTTGCACTTGATCTTTGCCAATTTTTACTATGTAGTCACCAGCCTTAATTCCTGCGTTAGCTGCCGGTGTACCATCTATTGGCGAAATGACTTTAACAACTCCAGACTCCATGCCAATCTCAATCCCAAGCCCACCAAATTTACCACTTGTGTCAGTTTGCATCTCTTTAAATAATTCCGGACTCATATAAGCAGAGTAAGGATCTAAGGATTGCAATATGCCGTTGATTGCTGAGTCCATCATTTCAGCTTGATCAACATCATCAACGTAATCTTTTTTTATGTTTTCTATAACTTCTCCAAATAAATCAATCTTTTCATAAAGGTCATTTTTTGTAAAAGCAGAAGTCATATTAAAATTAAAAGTAAATATTATTAGGAATAAAATTTTTTTCATATCATAGCCTTTTCTTTTGGAATTTCTTCTGACCACATCTTTTCTAAATCGTAAAATTCTCTTTTTTCTGGGTGAAATATATGTACAATTACATCATGAGCATCAACTAGCTTCCAGTCACTACTATCTTTACCCTCAATACGACAGTCCTCTATGCCAATTTTTTTAAGCTCGGCGACTAGTATTTCAGAGAGAGACTGGAGATGTCTTGAAGAGGTTCCAGAGGCAACAATCATATAGTCCGCGATGTATGATTTATTTTTTAAATTTATTGAAGTTATACTTTGGGCTTTATTGTTATCAAGAATTTTTTCAATATTGTTTTTTATCTCAAAAATTTCCATTAGTGATTTTTTTTTATTCTTTTTCTTAATTTAGTTGAGGAGATTTTAATAGGTATATTATTTATAAATAAAATTTTATTTTTCAAATATTTAGCCACTATTGATTTCTTACTCTTTGTATCATATCCTTTTCTAGAAAAAACTATTAATTTCACTAATTTTACTATTTTTTTCCAACTTTTCCACTTGTGAAATCTGATTAAATTATCAGAACCAATTATAAAATAGATATTTTTAATATTTTTTTTTTTTATAAAATAATTTATCACATCAATACTCCTTGATGATTTTACAATATTTTCTAGATAAACAGCTTGAATCTTTTTTTGAACTTTAGATATTTTTTTTGCATATTTAATTCTTTCATCTAAAGAATAAAAAGTTTTATTCTTAAAAGGATTTTTTTTTGTAATAACCCAATAAATTTTTTTTAATTTAAATTTTCTAATTGCAATTTTTGATATACCCAAATGTCCTTTATGCGCTGGATCAAAACTTCCACCTAATAACCCAATGTATTTTTTTTGGAAACTAGACATTAATTATGATCTAATAATTCCTTTTCCAGAAACAATATATTTGTATGATGTTAATTGATTTATTCCAACAGGACCCCTAGGTGGGAGTTTATTAGTAGATATGCCAATTTCACCACCAAATCCAAATTCTCCTCCATCAGCAAACTGAGTTGAAACATTATGCATTGCTATTGAACTGTTAACACCATTTAAAAAAATCTCAGCATTTTTTTTATTGTTTGTGACAATGCTATCAGTATGCATTGTTCCAAATTTCAAAATATGTTCTACAGCGCTTTTTACATTTTTAACTGCCTTAATTGAAATAATTGAGTCTAAATATTCAGTTTTCCAATCTTTTTCCTTAGCCTTTTTTAATTTTCCTCTAAAAAGTTTATTAATTTTTTTATCAACCCTTACTTCGCAGCCTGAATTTATAAGAGCATAAATTATTTCTCTAGCATGTGAGTTTAAAGCTTTTTCTTCGATCAAAAGAGTTTCAACTGCTCCACAAATACTTGTCCTTCTCATTTTTGCATTGATAATTAAATCTTTTGCCATTTTAATATTTGCAGTTTTATCAACATAAATGTGGCACAATCCTTCAAGGTGGCCAATTACATGTACATTAGAAAATTTTTGCACTTTCGCCACAAGCCCTTTCCCTCCTCTTGGCACGATAACATCGATGTACGAACTCATTTTTGATAGAAGTTTATCTACTATTTTTCTATTTTTATTTTCAATAAATTGAACACAGTTTTGATTGACATTATTTTTTTTCAGATTATCTCTAAATAAATTAGCCAATAGTCGATTGGAATTAAAAGCTTCAGATCCACCTCTTAAAATAGAGCAATTACCTGATTTTAAACATAAAGCCGCGACATCAGCAGTTACATTTGGTCTGCTTTCATATATCACACCTATAACACCAATTGGAGTCGTTACTTTTTTAATTGTTAAATTATTTGGCCTTCGCCATGTATCTAAAATTTTTCCAACTGGATCTTTAAATTTTGCTATCTCGTTTATTGAATGTCTAATACCTTCGATTCTTTTTTTATTTAAAATAAGTCTATCCACTAGATGCTTTCTTTTAACATTTCTTACATCTTTCAAATTTTCTCTGATTATTTTGTTTGAATTTTTTCGAAGAGATTGATTGTAATTCTCTAAAACTTTTTTAATTTTTTTATGTTTCACACTTTTTAAATCTTCAAAAGCTTTTTTTGCATTCTTTCCTATAGATTCTAAATAACTCATTTATAATAATACCATATCATCTTTGTGAATAACTTCAGTTTTACTGAGATAACCAAGAATTTTTTCAATCTCTTTACTTTGTTTACCTTTAATTTTATCTATTTCATTTGAGCTAAAAGAAGACAATCCTCGAGCTAGTTGATTGTTGCTCTGATCTAAAATAATTACATTTTCTCCCTTTTCAAAGTTTCCATTAATTTTAGTTATGCCAGCTGCGAGTAAGCTTTTACCATTTGTTAGTGCTTTTGCAGCACCGCTATCAATAAATATAGTTCCATTGTAATTAAGAGAGCCGATGATCCATTTTTTTTTTGCATCTAAAGTAGAAATTTTTGGCAGGAAGTGAGTGTATCTTTTATTTTTAATCATATTAAAAATAGGATTAATGACTTTTCCATTTGCAATAAACATATGGCTACCTGAATTCATACAAATCTTAGCAGCATCTAACTTTGTAACAATGCCACCAGAGCCAAATTTATTTTTCTTGTTTTCGATAAGTGACTTAATCTTATCATTAATTGAACTAACTTCTCTTACAATCTTTTTTCCTTTTGATTTATCGTATAGTCCATCAACATCTGAAAATAGAATGAGCATATCAGCTCCAATAATTTGAGCCACCCTTGCAGCTAATCTATCATTATCTCCATATTTTATTTCACTTGTAGCAGTTGAGTCATTTTCATTTACTATTGGTATAGCCTTAAGTTTAAATAAATTATCAAAAGTTCTTCTTACATTAATTGCTCTTCTTCTTTGTTCAGTATCATCTGGACTAATTAAAATTTGACCAGTTTTAATTTTATATTTATCAAACAGTTTCTGAAATTCTCCAGCCAAATGAATTTGACCTACTGCTGCAATAGCTTGACTCATTTCAAGTTTAATTTTCCCTTTTTTAATTTTTAGATATTTTTGACCAAGTGCAATTGCACCAGAAGAAACAATAACAAAGCTTTTTCCCTTACCGTATTTCTTAATATCTTTTATTAGAGATGTTACCCACTTTTTTTTAAACACACCTTTGCTATCAACCACAGTTGTTGAGCCAAGTTTTAAAACTATTTTATTTGCATTTTTAATTAGCATATTTAATTAATAATTTTTTTATTTTTTGAATATCCTTATTCAAATAAACAGAAATAATTTCATATTTTGTATTAATTTTCTTTTTAAAATCTTTTAACTTTTCGTTTATCTCATTAATTTCTAATAAGTCTGATTTATTAAAAAAAATAATTTCCTTCTTTTTAATTAAATTTTTATCATAATTAGATAGTTCTAACTTAATTTTTTTATATGAATTTATTAAATCATCATCAGTTAAGTCTATTAAGTGAAGTAAAATTTTACATCTTTCTATATGTCTCAAAAATTTATCTCCAAGACCAACACCTTTGTGTGCGCCTTCTACTAAGCCAGGAATATCAGCTAAAGTAATCTCTTTACCTCCATAGTAGGACACCCCTAGGTTTGGATTTATTGTAGTAAAAGGATAGTTAGCTATTTTCGGTTTAGCTCTCGTTAGCGCCGCTAGTAAGCTGGATTTACCTGCATTTGGCTTTCCTATAATTCCAATATCAGCGATTACTTTTAACTGAAGCCAAATCCAAAATTCCTCTCCTAATTTTCCATTTGTTTTTTTTCTTGGTGCCCTATTTGTAGAGCTCTTAAATCTTACATTACCGAGACCACCTTTGCCACCTGTTGCCACAAGATATTTTTCTTTATTCTTTGTAAAGTCATAAATTAAGGTATTGTTATCCTCTTCATATATTTGTGTCCCCATTGGTACTTTTAAAATCAAATCTTCTCCGTTAGCTCCTGTTTTATTTCTTTTACTTCCTGACTTTCCATGATGAGCCTTAAAATGTTGTGCATACCTGAAATCAATTAATGTATTTAAATTTCTATCTGATTGAACAATAATTGATCCGCCGTCTCCACCATCACCACCGTCTGGTCCTCCATACTCCACAAATTTTTCTCTTCTGAAGCTTGCTGAACCTGATCCACCGTTTCCGGCTTTAATATAAATTTTAGCTTGATCTAAAAATTTCATTTTTATTAT
>TARA_B100001057_G_scaffold499854_1_pt1 | contig 10275 bp, 8 predicted proteins | sample TARA_B100001057 | Tara Oceans TARA_B100001057 (sample SAMEA2621839) | marine metagenome | biome: marine biome (ENVO:00000447); feature: surface water layer (ENVO:00002042); material: "saline water (ENVO:00002010), including plankton (ENVO:xxxxxxxx)" | depth 5 m | reverse complement strand
ACTCTGCAGTCCGTCCTTCGATACGCTGAACCCATAGTCGGGTCTGGACTCCACTTCATGGACAGCCCCGGATACGACCCGATGTCAATCACCGGAGAAGTTGCATCCGGCGCAAACCTGATCTGCTTCACCACGGGCCGGGGCTCAGTCTACGGGAACAAACCCTGTCCCTCGATTAAGATTGCGAGCAACTCTACCATGTTCCGGCGGATGGAGGATGACATGGACCTCAATGCAGGAACCATCGCAGATGGTATTGAAAACCACCCGGATGTGGCTAACCGAATCCTGGAAAGAATCGTTGAGGTAGCAGGAGGATCCCGCACCAAATCTGAAATTCAGGGTTTTGGAGATCATGAATTCGTCCCCTGGAGCATCTCTGCGATCACCTGACCAGAGATTACAAGGAAGCGGATTGAGGCTTCCCGACCGACGAACTTGGGCTAACCTCCGCACCATGTCCAACTACTCTCTCTCCGGCCACGTCGCCCTTGTTACCGGAAGCAGTAAGGGCCTCGGAGCCTCAATTGTCCGGAACCTCGCCTCAGCAGGGGCCTCGGTTGCTGTCAACGCCTTCAACAACATTGATCGCGCCCAGAAACTTGCAGATGACATTAACGCAGAGGGAGGAAAGGCGATCGCAGTCGCCGCAGATGTCACAGATGCCCCACAAGTTGCTTCACTGGTCGAGGAGGTCGCCTCCCGAATGGGACCCATTGATATCGTTGTCCCTAATGCGACCGGTCCTCAACCTCACAAGCCGATTGAAGAATACGACGAGGCGTTTTACAATGAGATGTACGAGTTCTTTATCAAGAGCCCCTTCCTTCTTGCGCAGGCCACTCTCCCCTTCATGAAGGAGAACCGATGGGGAAGATTCGTCAACATCATCAGTGAAGTCTTCTCCGCCTCCGTTCCCGACTTTTCTGCATATGTCGCCGCAAAAGGAGGACAGATTGGCTGGTCCCGTTCAATGGCCCGGGAACTGGCGCCCTTTGGAATCACCGTCAACATGGTTGGCCCCGGATGGATCCCCGTGGAGCGCCATGCCGATGACCCGCAGGACAAGAAAGACGCCTACCTTTCACAGATTCCTGTAGGCCGTTGGGGCGTTCCCGACGACGTCGCGCACGCCGTTCGGTTTTTCTGCTTGGAGGAAGCCTCCTTCATCACCGGGCAGACCCTTTATGTGAACGGCGGCATGACGCCGTGGTAGTCCGTAGTATTATCTCTCTCCCAGCCCAGAGCGCATTCGTCTTAAGTCTGAAATATACGCTGTAAATCACATTTAAACCTGATCTGTTCGCGCTGCTGATTTTGCTCGCAAACCCGGCCCGGCCTCTTAAAGATTCTGATTCCGAACAGAAAACACCTTATGAGTAAAAAGCTTTGCCTCACCCTCCTCGGGCTCATTCCAATCATCATTCTGACCAGCCTCCTTAATAGTTGCGGAAAGAAAAGTAGCAGCGGAAAAGTGCGCCTTGCTTTCGTTACCAATGCTTCTGCAGACTTCTGGGCCTACGCTCAGGCAGGAGTTCAGAAGGCAGAGAGCGAGTTTGACGATATTGAAGTCGAATTCAAGGTAGGCGACGGCACACCTGCCAAGCAGCGCGAGCTTATAGAGGCTCTCCTGGTGCGCGGTGTAAAAGGAATCGCTATAAGCCCCACTAACCCTAGTGGCCAAAAGGAAATGCTCAATGAGTGGGCCGAAAAAGCTTCTCTCATCACTGTCGATAGCGACGCGGTTGACTCAGATCGCAAATTCTACCTCGGAACTGATAACGTTGCAGCTGGAAGAAAGGCCGGTGAGCTCCTCAAGGAAGCCCTTCCCGATGGAGGCAAAGTCATGGCCTTTGTTGGGCTCGGTGATCAAGCCAATGCTGTGGAGCGGTATCAAGGGCTACGCGAGGCCGTGGAGGGAACCGAGATTGAAATCCTTGATCTCCGAACCGACGAGGTTGACTTCGGAAAAGCTCGCCGTAATGCCGAAGACACACTCACCAAGCACCCCGATATTGCGGGCATGGTCGGCCTGTGGTCCTACAATGCGCCTCTCATTCTGGAAGCCGTCAGGGACAAGGGTGTTCTCGACAAGGTCAAGATCATCGGCTTCGACGAGGACCCTCGCACCCTCAAGGCTATTGATGCTGGTGAAATCCATGGGACCGTTGTCCAGAAGCCCTACGAGTTCGGCTATCAGGCGGTGGTTGCTCTACGCGCCATGGTCGTGGGGGGGCAAACTCCCAAGGACCTGGAAGTTCCTGACACCAATCAGAAATTTATTGAGACTCTTATGATTCGCAAAGGAGAGGGCCTTAACTACTTGGAGAAGTGCAACGCTTGGAAAGAATCCATCAATAAATAGTACTCCGCTCTACCTCGAGCTCCAATGCAAGACCCCGCCAAGCGCGTGAAGGTTCTCCAAATGGAGAATATCACGAAACGCTTCCCCGGGGTAACTGCGCTCGACCAAGTCAACTTCGACATCATGGAGGGCGAAGTTGTCGCCCTTATCGGAGAAAATGGGGCCGGAAAGTCGACGTTAATGAAAGTCCTCGGAGGCGTACATCAGCCGGACGAGGGAACAATTATAGCGTCTGGTTCGCCTGCCGTTATCCGCTCCGTTGCAGATGCTGACTCGCTAGGCGTAGGGTTCGTGCATCAGGAACTCAACGTCCTAGACAACCTCGATGTCGGGGCAAACGTCTTCCTCGGTAGGGAACCACACCGCCTCGGCCTGATAAACCGCCGCAAGATAAAGGCGGACACTCAACCGTATCTCGACACTCTTGGCCTGGATGCTTCTCCCGATACTCCGCTTTCCAAGCTCTCCATAGGGCAACAACAAATGGTCGAAATCGCCAAGGCCCTTTCAAAAGAGGCGAAGATCATCATAATGGATGAGCCTACCTCAAGTCTTACCCTCTCGGAAACTGAAAGACTCCTGAAGGTCATAGGTGACCTGTCCGAGCAAGGCATCGCAGTTATCTACATCTCCCATCGCCTTGGTGAGGTAACTCAGTGCGCCCACCGTGTTGTGGCTCTGCGTGATGGCAAAAATGCAGGCGAGCTGCAGCGCGGCGAAATCAATCACGACGCCATGGTCAGTCTGATGGTCGGTCGAGACCTTAAGCGTACCCCCCTTACCACAAGTGATCATAAGACGGTTCCACGGCGCCTTGTCGTCTCCAATCTTCGCAGTGCGCTCTATCCGGAATGTTCATCCAGTTTTGAAATTTCGGGAGGCGAAATCCTGGGGATGGCAGGACTTGTCGGAGCGGGACGATCTGAACTTGCCCAGGCTACTTTCGGAGTCGACCCTGCTCTCGGCGGATCAGTATCGGTCGACGGCATCACGATAAAAAGAGGCGCAGCCAGGCAATCTATCAAAGCTGGCATTTATCTGGCTCCCGAAGACCGCAAACTCACCGGACTCGTTCTGGAATTTGATATCACTCAGAACATCTCCCTCGCTGACCTTTGGAACCACTCTTCCGGTATCGGCTTGATTGATCGTAATGCGGAACGCGCCGTGGCGGAACGGCAAATTGAGCGCCTGAAAATCAAGACTCCATCTGCATCAACTGCTGCTATTACCTTAAGCGGAGGAAATCAGCAGAAGGTTGTCCTCGGTAAATGGCTCTCGATGAAACCCAAGGTCATTATCTTTGATGAACCCACCCGCGGAATCGATGTAGGGGCCAAGGCAGAGATCTATAAACTGATGCGGGAACTTGCCCGCAATGGAGTCGCCATCTGGATGATATCCAGCGATATGGAAGAGGTTCTGGGGATCAGTGACCGCATTGTCGTAATGCACGAGGGACGGATTACCGGAGAACTCCAACGCGACGAATTTGGTGAGGAGGCAATTATGCATCTCGCCGTAGGGCATTCCAAAACCGAAGCCAACTAATACAACACTTCTATGGCCAACCCCCTATTACGCTACGCCGGCCGACACCGCCGTGAAACAGGCATGCTCGGTCTCTTGTTCATTCTCGTGGTCATAACAAGCCTTGGCACGATAGAGGAGGGCATCGATGGCCTCTTCGGCAGCAAGTTCCTTACTCCGGACAATCTTAAGAATGTAGCCCGAACGATCGGCATCTATGGCATTTTCAGTATTGGAGTTGGCATTGTGATTATCACTGCCGGCATCGACCTGTCGGTAGGCTCACTCATGGCGCTTCTCGGTGTCTTTTTCCTCTTTCTTGTTACCCCGCCCGGCATGAGGCCCGACTCCGCAATCGCTCGAGGTATTCCCGAGGTGAGCTGGCCCATGGCCGTTCTATGGGTCCTTCTTCTCGGAACACTGCTGGGGTTACTCCATGGTATTCTCGTCGGAAAACTCAAGCTTCAGCCCTTCGTTGTCACCCTCTGCGGACTGCTCTCTTACAGGGGCCTTGCTCGCTTCTACGCAAACGACACTACTGTCAATGTCGGAGATGCCTCTCAGGATTTGAGTTTTGCGCGCAAACTTGGAGACGGAACACTTGGAGACGTTCTCATAAGCGATGGGCAGAAAGGCATCCTGCATAGCATTCCGATGACGTTTGTCTATCTGATCATCCTTGCCGTCATCACCACCATAATCCTCCACCGTTCTGTCCTGGGGCGCTATATTTTCGCGGCGGGCCGCAACGAACTCGCTACGAAATACTCGGGTATCAACACAGGCCTTGTCATTGCTATTGCCTACCTCATCGCTGGCTTCTGTACTGCCTTCTCCGCCATTCCCTTCTGTATTTATACGGGCTCTGTTCAGCCCACCAGCCACGGAGCTTTTTTTGAACTTTACGCCATCGCTGCCGCGGTTCTTGGAGGATGCAGCCTGCGTGGAGGTGAAGGTTCTATTCCTGGCATACTCATTGGCACTGCCATTCTGATTGTTCTCCGGAATATGGTGAATCTTCTGGGCTACCCTACCCCGCTCAGTGATGCGATTACGGGTGGAGTAATCTTTGTTGGTGTCATCATAGATCAGCACGGAGCCACCGGCTTGAAGAAACTCTTCAAACGCAAGGCAAGGGCAAGCTAGGCAGGGCTCTTTCGACCAGGCATTATCGAAATCGTCCTGAGAGAATACTTTCTCCTCCATTCTCCTGATCAACCCATCTCTACAAGGATGGAGCCACTTCTTTCGGCGGTCACCCTGAAGTGATACTGGTCAGGAAACACTTCATCCAGATTCATCAGATCCTTAATCAGGAGAGTAATCCCAAACCTTGCTATCCCGGCAAGCAGAGCTCACTAGCCCTTCCTGAGCTAGGCATGGCGCTGTCCCAGCCATATCCCACCCAGGAGCCCTACTAGGTGGGCCTCCCACGAGATATGGTCCCCCTCCGGGAAAACCCCTCCAATCATCCCACCATAAACTACGGCAACCACAATACCTACTACAGCCCACACCAGACGACGCCCCCATATTGCCCGGGCGAGAATATACCCAAAGTAAGAGTAAACCAAACCACTCGCTCCAATATGAACTGATTTTGCCTGCCCTAGATCAGCAATCATCCAGGTCCCTATCCCACTGATCAGGGCAAGGATGAGAGTCGTCGTCGCGAATCTTCTCCCCTCCGCCAGAATGACAATTACTCCCAATCCTAGTATGGCGATGGTGTTATCCAGAAGGTGATCCCAGTTTGCGTGGAGCCACGGCATGCAGATGACCCCTCTCAGTCCGGTAAGACTCCGCGGGACCACTCCAAACTGCTCCAAATTCAGCTTGAAATACCAATCGATGAGCTCGACGAGCCAAGCTATGACAATGAGGGCAGCAAGAAAGCCGAGGCCTGGATGGCCTTTTTTACCCCTACCCCCGGTTCGGGCCTCCAATTTTCGCATACTCATTCGCCAATCTGAATATCATTGAGCCTGACAAATAGGCTTTCACAGTTCCCACAGTATGCCTCGACCACGGACAACTTGAAACCTTCAACTTGAACCCTGAGACTTTTACCATGCGAACCCGCTTCGCCCCCAGCCCTACAGGGCCCATGCACCTCGGCCACGCTTATGCCGCTCTCGTAGCCCGGGAGGCTGCGAACTGTGAAGATGGAGTGTTTCTTCTCCGGTTTGAGGACATTGACCGGTCCCGTGTACGACCCGAATACTACCACTTGATCGAAGAGGATCTTCAATGGATGGGACTCGAGTGGAGAGAGGAGCCCATGCGACAATCTGATCGGCTCGAGGTCTACTCCAGCGCTCTCACTGCCCTCGAGGAGCAAGGCCTCATTTATCCATGTTTCTGCACCCGGCGGGCGATCGCCGACGAGGTCTCGCGTATGACGAATGCCCCCCATGGTCCCGGGGGGCCTGTGTATCCGGGAACCTGCCGGAAAATCAGTGCCGATGAACGAGCGGAGCGAATCGCGATGAAAACACCTCATTCGTGGCGCCTGCACTCGGCCAAAGCCACCCAGACCTGCGGGCAACTCACCTTCCGGGACCTCCTCCATGGCGTCATCCCTGTCCGCGCAGAAAGCCTCGGAGACGTTGTTCTCGCCCGTCGTGATATCGCCACCTCCTACCATCTCGCGGTCGTGACAGACGATGCCGAACAGGAAATCACCCTTGTTACAAGGGGCGAGGACCTTCTTTCCTCAACGCATATCCACAGGGTTCTGCAGAACCTTCTCGGCTACCCGGAGCCCCTCTATCTTCATCATAAGCTCGTCTGCGACGAAAAAGGGCATCGGCTGGCTACCCGAGACAAAGCTCTCTCCCTCGCTAGCCTCAGGGACTCGGGATTCAGTCGCGCCCAGCTCCTCGCAAGGCTCCCTCCCATACCTGCTCTCCCACGAAACCTTACCAGTGAAACTTGAATCTTTCCTCTTCCACCCTAAAAGAGAGCCATGGACGACACCAAGATCACGCTCAACACCTCCAAAGGCGCCATCGATATCTCGCTATTTTCAGGCGACACCCCTATCACCTGTGCTAGCTTCCTGAATCTCGCTACGAAGGGTTTTTATGACGGCCTGATCTTTCACCGAGTGATCAAAGACTTCATGATTCAGGGTGGATGCCCCGAGGGTTCTGGGCGAGGCAACCCTGGTTATCAATTTGAAAACGAGTGCCTCCCTCATCGCAGTCACGATAGTGCCGGAAAGCTCTCCATGGCCAATGCGGGACCAAATACAAATGGCAGCCAGTTTTTCATTACGCATACTGCAACCCAGTTCCTCGACGGGAAACACACCGTCTTTGGTGAAGTTACGGGAGGACAGGAGGTCGTCGATGCGATTGCCACTGCCACTACGGGCCCAGGCGATCGACCAGCTGAGGATATCACAATTGATTCGGTGACCATTCACGATTCCACCGAAGACCTTTTCGAGGCGCAAAAATCTCGGATTGCTGACTGGAATGCAGCAATGGCCTAGAGCGCGCACGAACAGTCCTTACTTCCTCAGAAGCTCCAGTCTCTTCTCAAGCTGCTGCAGTTTACCCTTCACACTCCGGAGCTCTTCCAGAACTTCGTCCAGTTCCTTGTCTCGTTTGTTACCCTGATCGGACGGGGCAGGATCGGAGGGCAGCTCCGCCACTGGTGGCTCGGCAGGCTTCTTGGCATCCAGCTCGTCCACAGATGAAAGCAACTTGCGGATGTCCGAGGCGGGAATGGCCAGAGTTTTCACGCGCCCAGCCCGGGAAACATTAATTCCAATACAGCGACCCTGAAGATCCAGCAGGGGACCTCCGCAGACCACAGGAGAAATTGGCATGTCGTGCTGCAAAGCCAGCGGAAAGCCCGATAACCTTTCCGACAAGGGACCACTCATCTCGTTCATTCTTCTAAACCTGTCAGAACTCTGCTCCTGAGGGCGGGCGGCAAGCTTCACCTTGACCTTGTCCACCTTTTCCCCTCGCTGGTAGGTGAATTCTACTTTGTCCCCCGCGCGATATGTCCGGATCTTGCTTCCAAAGGCAAATGGGTCCTGGAGGGCTATCCCGTCGACATGCGTGATAACATCGTTTGCCTGCAAGCCCGCTTCTTCTGCCGGGCTCCCATTGACAATGCGGACAATTTCGACTCCATTTTCACCCTCTCCAGCCTGAATTCCAAGGAACCCAATCTCGCCCAGGGCCCGTGGCAGCACACTCACCAAACCAATCCCAAGGGGAGCCCCATCCGGATCCGGTGAGGTCAGCAATGTTCCTATCGGGGATTTTTTCTTCCCCACCCACTTCACTGGCTCCAATCCTTCCGGTGAACCTTGATACAAAGCGAGATCACGCTTCGGAAATCGCTTAATGAGCTTGAGAGACATTGGTCCCTCTTCGCCCTTGCGTGACACTTCCCCTTCGAGCGTCTCGACATTCTTGGTTAGAATATGGCCCTTGTCAGAAACGACAGTTCCAAGGGCGGCGGGTTTTCCATTCACCCCTACTGACACGACTGAGCGCGCTGCTTTACTGGTCACTGGCTGAAGCGACTTCATCGCAGACGCGAAGAAATCATCTGGCCCGCTCTGGATCTCCATCTCGAGCATATCGCGGAGGGCTTCCGGACCGATTGAATCCGCCATCTCCCGCAGGGCCTTCTCGAGTTCGGCCATCCCCCCGAGTTTTTTCAGATCTTCCTCATCCAAATCCAGATTGCCCCTGCGCAGTGATTCCCTGAGTAGCTTTTCAAGATCCAGCCCAGCGCCCTGTTCCTTGTCTTCTTCCGCTTCGCTCTCTTCGCTCTCCTCGCCAGGCTGGGCTGGCTCCTCGGCCGCGTCTTCTTCCTCATCGGTTTCTTCCTCACTAGGCGGAGAACCGAGAAGGTCGCCCAGACGAGCCAGCTTTACCTTGACCTCATTTTTCTCGCCCCCCCTCCGGTAGGAGATCTGCAAAGTATCGCCAGAATCATACTCTCCGACAACTTCAATCAGCTGCTCCGGACTGTCGACGGCTTCTCCGTTAATTGCCCCAACGATATCTCCAGCCTGTAAGCCGGCTTTTTCTGCTGGTGAATTTTCCATTACTCCCTCCAGTGACACCCCGCCACCCTCGGCCGGACCAGCCAAATTGATTCCAAGGACCGGGCGCTCAGGATCGACCTGTTGCTCCCCTCCTGCGAAACGCGCGCCGGTCCGCTTCCCTGCAATCATCTCATCCCAACTCCCAAGGAATACTCCAATGGGAACATGCCTGTTTTCGCTGAGAGTTGACCCAATGTTGGAATGAATTCCTATCACCTCACCCTTCAAGTCAAAGAGAGGCCCACCAGAATCCCCCCCGACCACCGCACAGTCCGTAGTAACAAACTGCCCGTTACCTAGTACCCGGCCGAGTCGCACTGGCGGAGACCGCATCGAATCAAAGCCTCCAGGGTGACCGAATGCTACACACCACTCATTCCGCAGAAGACCCTTGCTGTCTCCCACCTTCACGAAAGGGTAACTCCCCTCTTCGGTAATCCGAACCATGGCAGCATCTCTGTCATAATCTCCACCGAGTTTTTCAGCCTTCACCCGCTTTCCGTCAGGAAAAATGACGATCACATCGTCCGAGAGGGCCGCCACCACATGAGCTGCGGTCAGGACTAATCCCTCTTCACTGACGATCACCCCACTTCCTGCTCCACCGCCCCCGGTCGAAACGAGAGAAACCGTAGCCGCTGCACTCCTATCCGAGAGAGCGACCAACTTCTTGCTCAGCTTCCGGAGATCGGCCAACCCGTCCACTAAAGGAGCGACCTCCATTTCTTGGCCGGTAGCGGGAACGGAGGACCCGATCGTGAGAAGAGCCGCCAGCGAGAGGGCGACCAGGGATTTAAGATTAATCTTCATTCTGGAGGTAAGGTGCTGTTTGTGCGCGATCCGGGTAGTAGCCCACAAGGATCAAGCGTCGTGAACGCCCGATTCTGTTGACAATAGATTTCCAATTCTCTCCGGCGTCAACTGATGGTTCGGGCAGATTTGACCAAAACCAGTTAAAATTGAGGCTTTTAATACAAAAAATTGCCCCCGGACTTCTTTCTCCCGCCGGAATCAGGTTGCACTCTGAGCTTTCGGTCCTCTTGCTCAAATGGTCAAAAGCCTTGCCCCCTGCTGACAATCACGCAACCTCCGCGCCGTGCTGGCCATTCAGCAACTCCGCGTAGAAGTCGGAGCCCGTGTCCTGTTTGACGGGCTCTCTTTCGTTTTGGGTAAGGAAGACAGGATTTCCTTTGCTGGACCCAACGGTGCCGGAAAATCCACTCTGATGAAATGTCTCGCCGGGGTGATCGAGCCGAATGCCGGTCAAATTACCCGCCCGAAAGGCCACCGAACCGGTTAT
>TARA_B100001057_G_scaffold76104_2_pt1 | contig 10282 bp, 18 predicted proteins | sample TARA_B100001057 | Tara Oceans TARA_B100001057 (sample SAMEA2621839) | marine metagenome | biome: marine biome (ENVO:00000447); feature: surface water layer (ENVO:00002042); material: "saline water (ENVO:00002010), including plankton (ENVO:xxxxxxxx)" | depth 5 m | reverse complement strand
TTCTACGAAGTAACAAAAACTGGTGTTTCAAGTGTAGCTCATACATTTAACAATATACCTTGTTCATTATATCCAAAAGCATTTGACCATATGTTAAATGATGACCAAAAAGGAATATTTATACCTGATTACAAAGACCCTAAGATTTCAACTTATGGATTAAAAGAAGCGGCACAATCAGTTGGTACAAAATCTTCATTCTTAGTACCACTATTTACATTAGATGATAAATATATCGGAACAATCGGTATAGATTATGTTACAAAAAAGAAAAAACTTACCAAAGACCAGTGGGAACATTTTCAGATAAAATCTGGTAGAATCGCTGGATATTTATCAAAATATTTATCAAGATAATCACCAAAAAATTTGGATTTCTCGATTTTTTTTCGTATATTTACTATGTAAATAAGAAAGATATGATTAAAGGCAAAGTAGAAAATATTATCAATGAGGTGTTTCCAAAGATAGAGAAATATTATGGATTTTCTAAGTTTCAAGAATGTACTCCATATGTAGAACTTCATAAAAACATTTACGAAAAGTATAGTGGTGAAGAGGGTGCTAGTGGTGATGAAGATGGTTGTCATGCTGAGTATTGTTCTATGATGAATGAAATCAGTATCTACTATCCTAATATGAAAAGTAGAAAGATGATTATTGAAACTTTAATCCACGAATATATTCACTACCTACAATCACCAACTTGGTTCAAACGATACTATGACCAATATGGACACGATTATACTACTCACCCATATGAGATTGAAGCTACTAGCTTTGAAAAAGATTACAAACTATTTATATAAGATATGATTAGTAGAAATTTATTTGTGGAATCTAAAAAACTCAGAGTATTCGATTTTGATGATACTTTGGTAAAGACCACATCATTTATTTATGTTACCAATAAAGGTAAGACAAGAAAACTTACACCTGGTCAATATGCAGTTTATAATGAAAAACCAGGTGATGAATTTGATTTTAAAGATTTTGAAAAAGTTCAGAATCCAAATGAAATAAAAAAGATAACTTCGGTTCTACGAAGAATTGCAAGTAGTAGTGGAGGTGATGGAGTTCATATCCTAACCGCACGAGCAGCATTCAAACCGATAAGACAATACTTAAAAGATATCGGTATCAACATGAGTAAAATATATGTAACCGCATTAGCATCTAACAATCCAAAAGATAAAGCAGATTGGATTGAAGATAAGATTGATAATGAAGATTACGATGATATTTACTTCGCTGATGACTCGTTAAAAAATGTTAAAGCCACCAAAAAAATGTTACGAAGAAAAGATGTTAGGTGGAGAGTCCAACACATAAAACACTAAAATCCTATATTTATAGATATGAAGAATATCCCAAGTTCATTATTTAGATTACTTGGAGGAATCATAGTACTCCTTTTAATGCATAGTTGTGCATCATTTAAATTATCTACAATGTATTATGACCCACTATATGGGCCTGAGGAAGTTGTACTAACAGTACCTGCAGATGTAAAGATAGATACATTATCTTATTCACAACTTAAATGGAAACTTAGAACCGATAATACTTTTAGATGGAATTTTGCTCAATATGCGATGAATCAACCTCTCAGTTGGTACAATAGTAACTTCAGATATTCTTATTGGAGACCATTTAATTCATTTGATGTTTATTGGAATAGACATAACTTTTGGTTTGATTGGGCATCTAATTATCCATTCAATTCTAGTTGGGGATATAATAGTTTGGGATGGAATAATTGGAATTATGGATGGGGATATTGGAATCGTTGGAACAGACCGTTTTATCATTGGAACAATTGGTACAATGGGCCTTGGAACAATAATGGGTACAATGCAGTTTGGAATAGTAGTAGAGAAAATACTATGATATCATATAACAGAGGTAGGAGAGGTTCTAACAATATATCTAATGGAACTAATAGTAATATTCAAAATAACATAATAGTTAATAGAAACAAACCAAGAAGAATTATTAATAGTAATATTGATGAGATTGTGAATGATTTAAGAAATAGGGGAAATAATGTAAGAATATATAATAACCCAAATAATGTTCCAAACAATAATATTATCATCAGAAATAATAATGGTAGACCTGTAGTTCCAAATAATAACATTATTAGAAATAATTTCAACAACTCTAACATAAATAATAGTAGGCCAGTTTACAATAACTCAAGTAGAGGTTCAAGTAATATTAGTAGAGGAAATTCATCCTCATCTTCATCAAGTAGAAGTTCTGGTGGTTCAAGCAGAGGTTCAAGAATCAACAATTAATTAGGTATTCTAAATTTTATTATATTTATATAATATAAAGGATATTGGTATGCCAAGTAAATCAAAAGCACAACAGAAATTTATGGGAGCAGTTTATGCTTTGAAGAAGGGTGATTTAAAACCTTCGGATGCAACTCCTGCTGTAAGAAAAGTTGCAAAAGATATGAAAAAATCTGATGCTAAAGATTTTGCATCTACTAAACACAAAGGTTTACCAAAAAAAGTAAAACAAGAAATCATCAAAAGATTAAGAGACGAAGGTAAAGTTGGGTATCCTCAAGTTGGTAACTACGCAATTCCTTCATTCCCTAAGAAAAGAAAACATGGCGATACTAATAATTTAGGTAAAAGAGATAAGAATAATAATTCTGGTCAACCTGATTTAGAAGAAGGAATGTTTTCAACAATTGACCAAATCAGACAAGATTCAAAAAATGTAAGAGATTTCGTAAAGAATGTATTTGCAGATAGGGATTTTAAGAGAATGAAAAATGATAAAGCTTTTGTCAAATATCTTAAATCTATCTACGAGGGTTCTTTCCAAAGAACATCTCAAATGAAAGGATTTCATCCACCACTTGGTTTAAATCATCATTTATTAAAGAAAACTGTGAATCCGAGAAAACACGATGATGATACAAACTTTCCAAAGAAAAATAGTGGACAAGAAGAAAAAGATTTAGAAGAACTATCAACTAAGGAAAAAGTTGAATTGTATTCGCTGTATTCTAAGGCCATGAAATCAATGCCAGGTTCACCGAAACAGAAAAAGATAAAACAACAAATCAATAAAATCAGAGTAAAAAATGGAATGAAACCATTAAAAGAAAATACTCTAAATGAAATTGGTATATTTCCTATTCAAAATTATATCAAAGGGATGATTCCATCAAAGGAATTGACTATAATGAATGATAAGGATAGAGAAAAAGTAAAATCACTAATTAAAGATTTAGTATTTACTTTAAATGACTTTTGGAAATCACATAAGATTCCATTCAGAGTTAGAGAACCAAGACCATCAGACATGAATAGATTTAAACAAAAAAATAAAAGGTATTAACATGGCTAAATATACAAGAGAACAAATAGAATATGCTGTAAGAAGTAAAGGATATAAATACTTCAAAGACACACAAGAAAAAGGATTCGATGTAAATATAATCGGAATCAGAAATTCAAAAACAAAGAACAGAGTTACAAACGCATTTGATGATACTATTACCATCTCTTACAAAGATTTTAATAATGAATGGCACTATCACGAATACAACTGTACTACAGACCCTGGCACTCATTGGGTGGAAAACTTACTTAACTCTGATGGGGTTGCAATTCTAAAACCAGGTCAATACAGAAGTTCTCATAAGATTGGATTACATCAAGGAAAGTATGAAGCACTAAGACAACAAAAACCACTAAAGGTTTACAGAGATGGTGATATGGATAATGAATATGATTTGTTAGAGGAAAATGTAAAAGAAGGAATCTATGGAATCAACATCCACAGAGCAACTGCAAGAGCGGGTGGTAAATCCTCAAGGGTTGATAAATGGTCAGCAGGTTGTCAAGTGATTGCAGCAAATGATGATTTTAATGAATTGATGGATATTTGTAGAAAGGCTTCTAATATATGGGGTAACTCTTTTACCTACACTTTAATAGAATCTGCAGATATTTCATAAATCATCATATATATAATTAGTTACTGAAATCGTTACAATATGTTTAAATATTTAAGGAGAAAATGGATGGGCTTTTGGAGTATATTCAAAGATGAAAATGACATAAATGAAAAGGCGGTAATTGGGTTTATCTCATTCGCTATTATGGTCATTTTTGCATTTGCTGATTTAATTACCGGATATGTTGGTAAGGATTTAGTAATTAACGAAGTCATTTACAATTCTTTTGTGTGGGTAACACTTGGTTCTTTTGGAATCGCAGGAGTTGAAAAGGCGTTTGGTAATAAAAATAATTAATTTAAATTAAAAAAGTTATGGTATATTGGTTTACAGGACAACCAGCACACGGTAAGACTGTATTAGGAAAAAAACTTCACTCGTTTCTCAAAACTGAGAAAAGAAATTGGAGAAGGGATGTGTTCCATGTTGATGGAGATGACCTTCGAGAACTCACGATAAATAAAGATTATTCTGAACAAGGTAGAATAAACAATATCAGAAACGCACAGATGATTGTGGAATATCTTCACAACAATGGGTGTGATGTGGTAGTGTCCCTCGTGGCACCTTATAGATGGTTAAGAGAAGAATTTAAAGAACGAATAGGTTTTGGAAATTTCCAAGAATTCTATGTTCATACAACTCAAAAAAGAGAAAGAGACCATTTTCATGTAAAAGATTATGAAGCACCAGAAATAGAATTTATAGATGTTGATACAACAAAAGATTCACCAGACACTTCATTTTCAAAGATAGTAAATAATTTAACCAAAACAGATAAATTATAATGGCAGAGTTTAAAGCAACAGCAGATAAAGTTACATCATCGACTGAAAAAAAGTACTCGATGTTTGTAGGAAGATGGCAACCTCTTCATAAAGGTCATCTTTGGTTAATCAATGAAAGATTAAAAGAAGGATATAATGTTTGGTTAGCAATCAGAGATGTAAAACCAGATGAAAAAAATCCTTGGTCAGCACAAGAAATAGAAAAAATGGTTCACGAAGGTGAACTGAAACAGCTTATTGAAGATGGTAGAGTAATCACTTCAATTATACCTGATATCGAATCTATCAACTATGGTAGGGGAGTGGGATATGATATTATAGAGCATGTACCACCACAAGAAATAGGTGATATATCCGCAACCTCAATTAGAGAACAGATGAGAAAAGATGGTACGCTGTAATGGTAAGTAGAAAACGACACATACTTAAAACAATAACATGGAGAATAATAGGTACATTAGATACTATATTTCTCTCATGGGTTATTACAGGTAATTGGAAATGGGGTATTGCCATAGGTGGTGTTGAGTTAGTAACAAAAATGGTTCTTTATTATTTCCACGAAAGAATCTGGTATAAATTTAGTAATTATGGGGTTAATAAAACCATACGTCCGAAATGAATGGGATGATTTAAAAGAAATTATAGTAGGAACAACAAAAGGTGCACAAGTACCAACAGTAGGAGATAAATGTTTACATTCTATCGATTACGCAGATTTATCAGATAAAGAATTTAGTGAAAGACCATCTGGTCCATATCCTCAACAAGTAATGGATGAGATGGAAGAGGACTTAGAGGGGATTTGTAACACTTTAACTGGCTTAGGTGTTAAAGTACATAGACCAATAGATAAAGACTTCTCAGAACCTATTAAAACAGAAAATTGGGAGGTTGATGGGTACTATAACTACTGTCCAAGAGATTCAATGTTAGTAATTAACGATAAAGTTATTGCAACACCTATGACTCTCAGACACAGAAGTAATGAGGCAGAAACTTGTAAACCTTTATTTGACCCAAATCATTGGGTTGAAGCACCAAAACCAAAGTTATTAGATTCCATTTATCAAAGAGAGGATTTATCTATTCCCACATTATTAAATGAAGAACCTGTATTTGATGCAGCAAATGTAATCAAACACAATAATGATTTATTATATCTCGTATCAAATACTGGTAACAAAGCAGGTGCAGAGTGGTTACAAAACTTTTGTAATGAACAAGGTTGGGAACACTACAAGGTACATACTGCAGAAAATGTTTATGCATACATTCACATCGATACAACTTTTGTGTTCCTTAGAGAAAATACAGTATTAATAAATCCACATAGAGTTAGTTGGAGAAATCTACCAGAGTTTCTGAGTAGAATGGATATTATATGGGCGCCTGAACCATATCCAACACAAGTACTTGATAAATGGTGTCCTGCATCACCTTGGCTTGGAATGAATATCTTACCTATAAATTCAAAACAAGTAATGGTAGAAAAAAATCAAATTTTATTAATGAAAGAATTAGAAAAAAATGATTTTGAACCAATACCAGTCCAAATGAGACACGCAAGAACATTTAGTGGTGGCCCACATTGTGTAACATTAGATGTAGTAAGAGGATAGTATATCAAAAAATTTTGATATCCTATACTTATATTAAAGAGAATTAATATGGAAAATACTAACGATAAAATGTTCCCCAACTTTGACCCAACAAATGATTTATCACAAGCGGGTAAACAAAGAAGAATGAAACGAGGATTGGGTGCAAAACCATTGATGGAATCTGAAATCAAAGATTCACAAAAGAAAGCTCGTTCCGCAATGGAGGCAGCAAGAATATTAGGTGTATCTTACAACACTTACAAAAAATACGCAAGAAAGTATGGTATCTTTGAGGATTTAAAAAATCCTGATGGTGTTGGTATTAAAAAAGGATACAATCTAAAAAGAGGTAAATTCGCACTTGAAGATATTTTAGAAGGAAAGTATCCAGATTATCCGGTATGGAAGTTAAAACAAAGAATTTTACTAAATGGTTACATGCAAGAAAAATGTAACTCTTGTGGATTTGAAGAAAGAAGAGTTACAGACCATAAAGTTCCATTAGTTTTAGATTTTATAGACGGTAACAGAAAAAATCACAAACATGAGAATCTTAGGATGTTATGCTTCAACTGTTCTTTTCTTATAAATGGAAACCTCACAGGTCCTAAAAAAGAATATGAATATTAGAATAAATGATTCTCTACTCAAATGGATGTTCTCACACTGCAATTAAAGAAAACGCTGCAGCACATATTTTCTTTCGTAGTTTATGGTTAACTCGTAAATATTTTGAAGTTAATATAACAGATTTTTCTTGTAACAGAGAACGAACGAGGGTAGGTGCAAAACTTGAAGATTCTAAAAATGATTGGAAAAAAATAAAATCTAAACTTGAAAATAAAGGTGCATTTCACTTTCACCATGCAGACCATGGAAAAAATAACCAAAGAATATTCATTGAAACAATAGATTTTGTTAGTAGATTAATAAACGAAAACAAAAAACCTGATTTCTGTATCATTCAATGGAGTGGGCCAAATAGAAAATTAGATTTTGATTATAAATCATCATATACTTACGATTACTCTGAATATAATGATATCTTTACACATTCAGTAAATGTAAACCCACATGATTATAGTGATAGAGGATTATTAGTAGAACCATTTGCATCAAAAACAACTTTACAATATATGTTTATGTTACAAAACTTTTTTGTTAGTTATGATATTGAGTATGCATTTATACCATACATGGAATTACAAAAAGATGAATTTCTACAAGCAGAGTATAATTTATTAGATAAGTCAAAATTTACAACAAATCCATTTATTGGTCATAGAAACAACTTTAGAAAAAGAAATTTAGTAACAGATTTTAATGGTCATCCTAATTTAATTGCAGGAAATTACTTAACAGAAAAACTATATGAAATATTCAATTTAGGTGAATACGATTTTTCAATGAGTAACGGTGAAGAATCAACTGATAAAGTAGAAAAATTTGGAAGAGTTTTTAAATGGTATAAAACTACCGATAAAAAAACCCAACGAGATATAATTCTTCATGGTAATGAATTGGAAGATGGGGAAGATTCTGTTATCGAAACGGTAGTTAAGAAACTATTATGAGTTTTATAATTGGTAAAAAATGTGAAGGAGTATGTGATACCGCATGTGTAGATGTTTGTCCTGTCGATTGTATCAACGGCCCAATTAGTGTTACTGGTAGGGGTGAAGAAGTTGAGAATATGACAGAGGAGGAAAAGAAAGGATTACAACTTTACATTGACCCAACTGAATGTATTAATTGTGGTGCATGTTTATATGAGTGTCCAGTAGATGCAATTTATGATGATGAAGAGATTGCAATCGCCGAGGGAGAGTTAGATGCAGTAAAAAAGAATTACAAATTTTATGGACAAGAGTTTAAAGATATTAGTTAGTGGTTGTTCATTCTCAGAATCACAACTCGGATATAATGTACAAGACGAAAACCAATGGAAACCATGGTCTGATTTTCTTGCAGAAGATTTTCAAATAAAAAATGTTGCAAAAGGTTCGATGGGTAATTTTGGTATATCAAAAAGTATTGTTAAAGCGATATTAGATGGATACCAACCAGATTTAGTGATAATACAATGGAGTGGAATCGCAAGAAGATTTTCAAAAAACGATAGTGATTTAGTGATGGATGTTCTAAATAGTTCTACAAAAAACTTAGAATTGATAGGTTTAGATTTGTTTTCCAAATCCATGATAGATAAATATGGAAAAGATATTGCAGATGGTTCATTACAAGAAATATTATTAGTACAAGAATTTTTAGAAAAAAGAAAAATTCCTTATCTTTGCTTTTGGGGTTGGAGAGAAATATGGGATTATGGTATGGAAACTGCAGAATTATTTTATAATGATAACTGGTTTCTTCTAAATGATAATAATTGCGGGTTCATGGAGTTCGTAGAAGAGAATTTAGATTCATCTTATATTTTAGATTGTGGTCATCCAAAGACAGATGCACACAAACTTTTATATAAAAAAGAAATTTTACCAAGAGTAAAATTACAAGAAAGTAAAAAAAGTATGATTTAATTTGGATTTTTCCAAAATTTTTTGTATGTTTACTTTTAAAATAAATATATATAAATATAAACAAATACATTATGGCAAAATATTTCGAAGTTACAGTTGAAGTGGTAGTTGCTACACTTAAAAATGGCAAAGACAAAAAAGTAAAAGAAATCTATTTAGTAGATTCACAATCAGTCACAGAGGCAGAATCAAGAGTTGTAAAAGATTTTGAGGATAGCGGTGTTCAGATTGATTATAAAGTTGTTGGAGCTAAGGAAAGTAGAATCCTCAGAGTTATTGAGTAATGGCAAAAGAAGCAGAAATTGTTAAAGAAGAAGTAAAAGTAAAAGTTGCTAAGAGAGTTCCACCTGGTGATAGGTGGTCTCCCTTAGATAACGAAACTGTTATATTAGATTCTCTTACAGATGTTTTAGAATACCTTTACCAAAAACAAGGTGTAACCCAATTCTACATGGATGCAAGAGAAGGTTACACTTATATAATTCAAACTGAGGAAAAGGTTGTAGAACCTGAGCCTACTAAAAAATGGTCGTTATACGGTGAAGAATAGAATTAAGAAATACATAATCGTTTTACTTATGGCGTTATTATCCAATCTTGGTTACCAAGCAGTCACTCACGAAGAGAGAGATGAAAAGAAAATGGATGATGAAGAACATATGTTTATTTGATTATAGTATATTTATAGTAGAAACAATTATTAATTAATAAAAAAAAGTAATGCAAACATTTTTAATTATTTTAGGTGTACTTGTTGTCGGTGCAGCAGTATACTTTTATCTTATCAAAACTGGTAAGATTGAGGACAAAGATGGTGATTTAATTGCTGATGATGTTGAAGAACTTGCTGAAGATGTCAAGAAGGCTGCTAAAACCGTCAAACGAAGAGCCAAGAGAGTTAAAGAAGAACTTGGTGATGTTAAAGATGCCATCAAAGAAGTTGGAAATCAACTTGGTGATGTTGGTAAAGCGGCTAAAGGAAAGTCAAGAAGAGGTAGAAAACCTAAGAAATAAGGAGATATAGCGTTGAGTTTAAAATCGTTAATTACTGAAAGTGTAATATCAGATTCCATGTTCGATATTGAATCACAAGTGATTTCAATTAAAGAATCTATTATACTACAAATGATTACAGAGGGTGTTGATGACCCTGGTATACTCAAATGTGTTTTTATGGCAGGAGGGCCTGGTTCAGGTAAATCCTTTACTGCCATGGAAATCTTCGGTATTGATAAGAAACTCAAATCTTCCTTTTCTTCATTTGGATTAAAATCAGTTAATTCAGATTCAGCATTTGAAACTCTTCTAAAGAAGAATGGTATTGACCCAAAAGATTTGGCAAGAATAGAAAAAGAAGAGCCAGAACTA
>TARA_B100001057_G_scaffold225473_1_pt1 | contig 10286 bp, 11 predicted proteins | sample TARA_B100001057 | Tara Oceans TARA_B100001057 (sample SAMEA2621839) | marine metagenome | biome: marine biome (ENVO:00000447); feature: surface water layer (ENVO:00002042); material: "saline water (ENVO:00002010), including plankton (ENVO:xxxxxxxx)" | depth 5 m | reverse complement strand
ATCAGGGGGTTGGGGGTTCAAGTCCCTCCGTCGGCACCATAAATATTTGATTTTAAAGTTTTGGTATCAAACATATGCAGTCATTTAAAGACAAAGTTGCAGTAATAACAGGAGCTGGATCCGGTATGGGTCGAGAGTTAGCAATTAATCTTGCCAAAGAAAATTGTAATATTGTTATTTGCGATATTAATAAAAAGACAATTCAAGAGACTGAAGAAATAATTAGAAAATTTAATGTCTCCTGTACTTCTATAGATTTGGATTTAAGAGAAGAAAAAAATATTAGTAATCTTTTAGAAATAACACTTAAAAATTTTGGAAAGGTTGACTTACTATTCAATAATGCAGGTGTGGTTGCTCCATCATCCTTTCTAAATTTATCTGAAGAAGATTGGAACTGGTGCAATGATATAAATTTTAATGCACTTGTAAAATTGACTAGAATTTTTTTACCTTACTTAATGAAAAATGAAGAAACAGCATTAATTAACACTTCTTCAATTTTTGGTATTATAACAACACCAAATAATACAGTTTATCACTCATCAAAATTTGCCGTAAGGGGCTTTACAGAGAGCCTTGCCATGGAGCTAAAGGATGAAAAAATTCAAATACACTCTGTTTACCCTGGTCACATTGGAACAAATATTGTTTTAGATGCAAAATTTGATAAAAATTTTCTTGATACGAATAGTGAAAATGGAAAAAATTTGGATAAAAGTCCTGTAACAATAAAAGAATTTGGTTCAACATTTAGAGATACAGGAATGAGTCCTGATAAAGCGGCAAAAATTATTTTAAAAGGGGTCAAAAAAAAGAAAAAAAGAATTTTTGTTGGTTTAGATGCAAAAATTATGGAAATTGCTCAAAGAATAACACCCTCTCATTTCATAAAATTAATACCTTTTTTGAACCTTCTTATTTTTCCTTACTTTATAAAAAGATTAAAAATGACTAGAGTAATTCTTTCAGTTTTAAGAACAAAAAAATCTTAGCTACTAATAAAACCACCTAATCTTTTGCTAATAATTTCCTCAGACTCCGACATAATTTGATCAATTAATTCTTTACAGGTTGGAATATCATTAATTAACCCAGCAACCATTCCACATGACCAAGCACCTGACTCAGGCTCTCCATCATTCATTACCTTAGGATAGACTCCAGCAACCTCATCAATGATGTCTTCAAATTTTAAATCAGCACCTAAATCTTTTTCTTTTTGAAGTAATTTTTCAACAGCAGGATTATTTAATACTCGTTCAGTATTTCTTAATGGTCTCATTACTAGTCTAGTATCAAGTTCGCTTGCATTAATAATTGCTTGTTTAACATTTTCATGAACAGGGGCTTCTTTAGTAGCAATAAATCTAGTTCCCATGTTCATACCTTCTGCACCCATGGAAAGAGCACCAACTAAACTTCTTGCATCAGCCATTCCGCCAGATGCAACAAAAGGAATTTCTAATTCCTCAGCAGCTCTTGGAAGAAGAATAAAGTTTGGAACGTCATCTTCTCCCGGATGTCCTCCACATTCAAAACCATCTACCGATACAGCATCGCAACCGATTGACTGAGCTTTAAGGGAATGACGAACAGAAGTACACTTATGAATAACTTTGATACCAGCATCTTTAAGCATTGGTAAATATTGAGCTGGATTATTTCCTGCAGTTTCAACCACTTTTATACCCCCATCAATAATCACTTTAAATAAAGCGGGGTAATCGGGTGGGGTTAATGTCGGAAGAAAAGTCATATTAACACCAATAGGTTTATCGGTCATTTCTTTACACCTGGCTATTTCAGCTGCTAGTTTTTCTGGTGTTCCTTGCGTTAGACCAGTAATTATACCAAGTCCACCAGCATTTGAAACTGCTGCTGCCATTTCAGCTAGTCCAACAAAATGCATTCCTCCTTGAATAATAGGATGCTCAATTTCGAATAATTCAGTTATTCTTGTTTTCATTTATACCTCTAATATACCTCTAATTTAGTTAAATTTTATTAAAAAAGTGATGGAAGCTCTTTGTCATTAGTATTAATTATTTTATCGACCCATTCATGAAATTTTTGGCCACCGCCTTCATTTTTGCCAAACATCACATTTTCAATTAAGCCTGTTTTTAATCCTTTTTGTAGCCTCAAGCCAGCATCATAATCCTCTTTATCAACAACAAATTCTAAGAAATCAAATTGTTGTTTTGCTTCTTCAGCTTGTTTTTTATTTGGTTCTTTTTCCATTAAGTAATATTGCTGTGTGTATGACTCTTCAACATTCTTTCCGGGTAAAAGTTGAGAGAGCATAATTGACCTCCCTCCTCCATTAAAAGATGCAATAGATATATGCGGAAATATTGTCCATACTCCTGCCATTAACATATCCATAGGCCATTTTTCTACTGGTAAATCCATAAAGCTTTTTCCATTATTAGATAAATCATTGTGGTCTTGTGGCCTGTAAGGCGATATTACTCTCTGGTGAGGACCCCATTCAAAATAATTTGCTTGATTAGACATCTGAGATCCAAAAGTTTCCTTATGCAACACTGGTAAATGATATAAATCTAAGTAACCATCATATGCTACTTTCCAATTTGGTCCTTTAAGAACTCTTGTTTCAAAAATATGCCAATTTTCAAGTCCAAACAGAGAGAGCATTCCATCATAACCTGAAAGATAGTTTTCAATATCAATTTTAGATTTAGGATTTAAGGTGACCCATATAATTCCTGCTTTCTCTAGGATAGGTAATTTAATAAGATTATGGCAATTTTTATCAAACTCTCCAAATTCATGAGAGGAAGCTACACCAAAAAGTTCACCCTCATCGGTGTAAGTCCATCCATGATAAGGACAACTGAATCTTCTCGTGTTGCCCTTTCCTACCTCAACCAAAGCAGCGCCTCTATGCATACATGCATTTAAAAAAGCTACAGCTTCACCTTTTCTATTTCTAGAAATTAATACTGGAACACCCACAACCTCAAGAGCTTTATAATCCCCTGGATTAGGTATATCTTTTGAAACAGCTAGAACTAAAGGCAATCTTTTGAAAATTAAATCAACTTCTTTTTGCCATCTTTTTTCATCATAGTAATTTTCTGCTGGAATTTTTACAATTTCATCTGCAAGCTCCATTGTACCGGTTTCAGCATGTTTTTTATTGAATCTTGCAATCTCTAATAGTTTTTCTTTACTCATAATATTATCATTCCAAAAACATTATTAATACTTTTTACAAAAAAAGACAAAAAAAATCAAAATTTAACTTTATCTTTAAAATTAAGCCCTTTTAATTGTTAAGCCTCCATCTACTGCTAAAACAGCTCCGGTAATAAAAGAGGAAGAAGGAAGGCAGAAATTTAAAGTTGCATGAGCTACCTCTTCAGGATCGCCATACCTTCTGAGGGGAACTCTCCTTTTTGAATAAATTCCTTTATCTTTTTCCGGAATTTTTTTGGTCATTGAGGTATTTATTGGACCAGGGCATATACAATTAACAGTTATTCCTTTTTTTCCTAATTCAACTGCTAATGAACGGGTTAAACCTATAACACCATGTTTTGCTGATGTGTATGGTGAATGCATAGGTGAAGCCCCGAGACCCTCGGTTGAGGATATATTTACGATTCTAGGTGTATCTGACTTTTCTATATATGGTAAACACTCTCTGATTAAAATAGCCTGACCCTTTAATAAAACATTATGGGTTCTATCCCAGAATGACTCAAATTCATTATTATTAATTTCTGTTGGTAGAGCAATTCCTGCATTATTAATTAAAATATCAATACCATTAAATTTTTCAATAATGTTTTTTACCACATCTTGAATATTTGATTTTTTTGAAACATCCAAAATAAAACCCTCAGCTTGATTACCATTATTTTTAATTTTAGTAACAACACTATCTATTGACCTTTTATCAAGATCAGTAACCATTACAACTGCTCCTTCATCAGAAAAAAGCTCAGCTGTAGCTTTTCCCATTCCGCTTGCAGCGCCTGTTATTAAAACAATTTTTCCTTTTATAGATCGAGAAAACTTTGATAATCGCTTCATTTACCATCCAACTTATCTAGAACTTTTACCACTGCAAAAAGAATACCTATCGCAACTAAAACACCAAACATTGATAATAAAAACCCAGCCATAAAAATCTCCCTAAAAAAGATTACTAAAGAATTTTAATCATATCAAATTATTAACTAGCTAATTTAAGTATTTGAATAATATCATCCTTTTTATTAATAGGTTTTGGATTAGATTGAACTGTAGGGTGCTTAAGCCCATACTCAGCTATTTTCTCCCACTGACTCTCCTTAATACCAACTTCACCTAGTGTTGTTGGTAAACCAAGATCCAAAATTAACTCTCTTACAGCCTCAGATGCTGATAAGTTTGGTCTACCAAGTGCATTTGCTATCCATTTTTGCTTCTCTTGATTATAACTTTCATTCCATTTCAAAACAGCAGGTAACATTACGCAAGATGTATATCCATGAGGAACAGAGCCAATTGAACCTAATAAATAACCAATACCATGACTAGCTCCCATAGGGGTATTTCCTAAATTTTTTGCAATCATCCATACTGCTTTTTGTGACATGGATCTGGGGATAATATCGTCTCTATTTTTAAAAGTATTCCTTAGCGAATTTCCAAATAATTGAAGAGAATTTAATGCCATTGGAGGTATCAAAGGGTTTGTAGAGTTTGAACAAAGACCCTCAACAGCATGGTCGACTGATCTAATGGCAGTTGATAACCATAACCAATCAGGTGTGTGAAGAGTTATTGCTGGATCAAGTATTACAACTTGAGGACAAATATCATCACCAGTATATCTCTCTTTGAGTTGAATTTTTGTATCCATAGCACCTCCAATAATAGAGTATTCTCCTCCAGACAAAGTTGTTGGAATAGCAATTTGTCTAATCTTAGATTTAATTTTTTGATGTTTATTAGATATTTTTTTTAGTTCATCAGCAGAATTTATCCCTAGAGAATAACATAATTGAACAACCTTTACTGTATCTATGGGAGTACCTCCTCCTATAGTAATTATAATATCAGGAGAATTTTTTTGAACTTTATCTGCACATTCAATAACATTTTCTATAGGAGAGTGTGCAATACAATTATCAAAAAGACCTACAAATTTTTTACCTAAGGTCTTTATTATCTTATCAATTTCATCAGTCTTTTTTGATAATGTTGATGATGAAACAATAAAAACTTTTTTTAAATTTAGTCTTTTTACTTCATTTTGAATAGCATCTAGTGACGAAGTATCCCAAATAACTCTATCTAAAGGACTGTATGTATATACGTTATTCATTTATCTCATCATTTATCGATAAATAAATCATTTATTTATCAGATATAAATGATCCTATTTTTTTTAAAGCTTTATTGGCCTCAGGCAAAAATGGAGCAAAACCCTGAAAAATATGTACCATGTCATTCCATATTTCAAGCTCAACATTACAACCGTCGGACTTAGCTTTTTCAGCTATTTTTTTTGAGTCATCCAACAAAACTTCACGTGTACCTACCTGAATAAGCATTGGCGGAAAATCATTAAAATTTCCATACAAAGGAGAGGAATATGGGTTTTTTCTATCATTTTCATCAGGAGTATAAACACTTGCAAACCAAGCAATTCCATCTTTTGAAACAAACGGATCAAGATCTTTTTTATCTTCATAAGACTTTGATAATGGATCCATCTCAACCCATGGAGAAATAGGTATTATTGCATTTGGAAGCACCTCATTCTCATCTTTAATTGCCAATCCGGTTGCTATACTAAGCCCACCTCCAGCAGAGTCACCAGAAATAAATACTTTTTCATAATTTTTCTCTCCATTTGGTCCGTTTTTGAGCATCCATTTATAGGCAATTTTTGCATCCTCAAGAGCAGCAGGAAAAATATTTTCTGGCGAAAGTCTATAATCAATAAGAAGAACTGAAGCCCCTGTAGCTTTTGCCAAATGACTTGCTAAAGGGAGATATCCTCTAATAGAACCAATTACATATCCTCCACCATGTAAGTATAAGATACGTTTATTTGGATCAGAGTTTTCTGTTGTTACCCATAAAGCATATACTCCATCTGCACTTGTGGAAGTAACTTTTCCACAACATTTTATACTTTCATCAGCAGCAAAATAATCATCCATTACATATCTAAAATGTTTCATTCCCAATCTTTCATCTTCTATAGAATAAAATTTTTCTACTATAGAATTCATATATTTGATAACTATTTTATTTTCCTTTGAACTAATCTCATTCTCATTATCAATTTCGTTTTCGCTCTTAAGGAAAATATATATTACTATAATAGCAGTAGAAATAAGTATAAACGCGCAGATCCAACCAAATATTAAACCAAAAATTATGCTCATTTTTTTCTCCTTTAAACCTTTTTAGCCTATGAGAGGCTCATACCACCATCCACGGATAGCATTTGACCTGTTAAATAAGAAGCGCCTTCACTACTTAAAAAACAACAAACCTCGCCCATATCTTGAGGAGAACCCCATCTTCTCAAAGGTATACCTTTTAGTGAATTCTCATACCTTTTTTCATTTCCAAAAGTAACCTCTGTTAACTTTGTCGCTACATAACCAGGGGCAATTCCATTTACCCTAATTCCGTCTCTTGCCCATGCCTCTGCTAAAGTTTTTATAAGAGTTAATAGACCACCTTTAGAAGCTGAGTATGCTGGATTTCCCTTTACAGCATGAAAACTGGCACCAGAACCGATAATAACAATCGAACCATTATTTTTTGAGATGTTTTTATGAAAAAAAGTGCATGATGCCATTACAGAATTTAAGTTTAGATCGATAACTTTTTTAAAAATTTCCATTTCAAATTCCTTTTGATCATAGGCAACAATTCCTTGAGAACAGACTAGAGTATTTATATTCTTGAAAGGTAACGATAATTTTTTTAAATTATCATGATTGGATAAATCTAATTTTTGGTAGGTGCATTTTTTTATATTTTCTGATATTTCCTCATCATAATCATCTATCTTATCTCTTGTACCGGTAATACAAACATTTGCACCTTTATCAATGTAAGAGGAGGCGATACCCCTACCTATTCCGCTACTTCCGCCGATAACTATTATATTTTTATTTTCAAAATTCATTTTATTCCTCTTACGCTGAATAACCGCCATCAACTGGTAATGATTGACCGCTAATATAACCAGCATTTTCGGATGCCAAAAATACTACTGTATCGAATAACTCCTCAGGGGATCCAGCTCTACCAAGTGGAACTTGATTCATCCATTGATCTAAAATTCCACCTGGAGGAGAGTCAATTTCTTGTGAAAGACCAACAGCTATTAATCCAACTGCTACACAATTAGCCCTTATACCATGATGTCCCTCTTCTCTAGCAATTGCAGTGCATAAATGCTGTACACCTGATTTAGGGATGGAGGATAACCCATCTGTGCTAATATATCTATGAATTGCCGCAGTTGTTAATGCTGTAATAGAGCCGCCTCCACTTTCTTTTAAGATTGGAACCACTGCTTTAAGAACATGATAAAAACCTTTAATATCTGCATCTAAAGTATAATAAACATCCTCCGGTTTTGCCTCTAAAACTGGCATAATATGTAAAAAAGGTCCTGTAGCAAAAATTACAGAATGAATTTTTCCAAACTTATCTTTTGCCTCATTAGAGAATTTTTCAACAGCTTGTAAATCTAAAAGATCTACGCTTCCAATTAGTCCGTCCCTTCCTAATTTCTGTATATCAGTTAAATTATTTTCAGCACTTTCTTGGTTTTTAAAATATGTAAATGCAACGTCACTTCCGCTTTCGGCAAGTAAGTTAACAATACCTGTACCAAGTCCTCCTGAACCTCCGAAAACTAGAGCAGCCCCATCAGCAAATCTATATTTAGTCATTTATTTCTCCCTTTCTCACAATATGATAAGATCATAATGATAAGATCATAAAAAACTTATGCTTAAAAGCATTAAATCTAAGAAACTATTATATCATTTGGATTGGCTTCAAATGAATTCATTAAAACTTCTTTTATTGCTGGAGCAGATAGAATTTTTTCTTCAGCATCTTTTGAAATAGCATTTCCCTGTTGAAATCTATTTTCTATACCCTTAAGAATACAATAAAGCTTAATTAATGAAAATATGCATGCATTCCTTAATGAATCTATATTTATTTCTTTTTTGTAGGAAAATTCATACCAAGATAAAAAATCACTTGCCGATGGTAGGCCATTTTTTTTCCAGTCTCCTCCTATTCCATACAACACACCTGAAGGTATCAACCAATTAATAATTTGAAAGCTTATATCAACCAGGGGTTCACCAAATGAAGATAGCTCCCAATCTAGGACAGCTTTACATTTTTTTTGTTCATTAATAACCGTATTATCTAATTTAAAATCGCCATGCAGGAGAGATAAAGTGCTTTCTGAGGGTAATTTATTTAAAATATCTTTATAAACTTTTTCTATTTCTTTATCTTTTTTAGACTCATCATCAAAAATCTGATCATACCAAAGAGATAAATTTCTTTTCATAAAACCCTGATTTTTCTTAAAAGAAAGACCAAGCTCATTAATATCATAACCATGAAGTTTTCCTAAAACTTCAGCCAAAGATTTGTATATCTTTTGTTTATCTTCAAAGTTTTCTTTTGGTAAAAAAGGATTAAAATTAATATCACCTTCTTCGAAATCCATTACATAAAACATTCTTCCAATTAATTCTGAATTATTGCACAATACAAAAGGTTTTGGACATTCAAATCCTTTATTAAATAATACCTTGAGAACAGAAAATTCTCGATCAACTCTATGAGCACCCCTAACTAGATCACCAACGGGTTGTGTTCTTAATACTTTAAAATTTTTTCTTTCATCTTTTATCAAAAAAGTGGGATTAGATTGTCCATCACCAATTGGCTTAGGAGTAAAATCTTTATCTATATAAAAATTTTCTATAGACAAAAATTCAATAATTTTTTTAAATTCTTTTTGATCAAGATCCATTTTTTATTATCTCAATATATTGTTTTTCAGAATTTAAGAACATTAGTTCATAAAGACCTTCAAACATTTTTTTCATTTCCTCAGCAGAAGAACTTTTATCAATCCAATTACTTGAAATGGAAGCTTTAGTCTGCTTTTTAGAAATTTCTTTTAATGTAATTTTTGCAATGTAATTTCTTACTGGAAGGCAGGATGTATCAACAATTGAGTATACAAAAAAACATTGATCATATATTGCTTCAAGTCTCTCTATAATTTCCCCAGGGTATTTTTGTTTTTCTCCAAGAGTTAAAAACCTTAGTGATCCTATGTCATTACTTTCACATTTTACCTCATCTATTATTGGAGGAGGAAGAAGAGTACTAACATTCTTAAAGTCTGAGACTCTTTTCCATAAATAAGACTTAGGAACATTCACAATTCTTTCATGTTTTGCAGATGAAACAATCATAGCTATAAATCTCCTTTTTTCATTATTGCAAGTTACAATACCCATGATATGATATTAATTGTTTAAAAAAAATCATATTAATAAAAAATTTTAAGGATGATAAATGACTACAAAAGTTGATTATGATGCTATTGTTGTAGGTGCTGGTTTTGCAGGATTAGCTCTAATCCATCATCTAAAAAAATTAGGTATTTCATTAAAGGTTTTTGATAAAGCTTCTGGAATTGGTGGGACATGGAACTGGAATAAATATCCTGGTGCAGCCACTGATAGCGAGGGTTACTATTATTGTTTATCCTTTTCAAAAGAAATTATGCAAGAATGGACTTGGTCAGAAAGATACCCAGGTTGGGAAGAAACAAGCAGATATCTTCATTTTGTAGCCGATAAATGTAACATGTGGAATGATATTCAACTTAATACTGAAATTATAAGCGCTGAATTTAATAACGATAAAAAAATTTGGAAAGTGACAACGAGTGATGGCGAAGAATTAAATTGCAAATACTTCATAAGTGCCATGGGAATGATTTCTCAACCAGTAATTCCAAATATAAAAGGTAAGGATAAATTTGAAGGTCCTTGTTTCCACTCATCAAGATGGCCACAAGAAGGTCTTGATTATGAAGGAAAAAAAATTGGTATAATTGGATGTGGAGCGTCAACTGTACAAATGCTGCCTATAATGTCCAAAACTGCAGAGAGTGTTACAGTTTTTCAACGAACACCGAATTTTGTTTTACCTGCAATGCAAAAACCAATGACGCCTGAGTGGGA
>TARA_B100001057_G_scaffold185346_1_pt1 | contig 10287 bp, 8 predicted proteins | sample TARA_B100001057 | Tara Oceans TARA_B100001057 (sample SAMEA2621839) | marine metagenome | biome: marine biome (ENVO:00000447); feature: surface water layer (ENVO:00002042); material: "saline water (ENVO:00002010), including plankton (ENVO:xxxxxxxx)" | depth 5 m | reverse complement strand
TTCTTGCGCCGTTGAACATGCTAGACATATCTGTAACACCGGATACACTCCAACGGCCTATATCCTGATTGAATCTTCTTGCACCGTTAAACATGCTAGACATATTATTAACACCGGATACATCCCAATCGCCAATATCCTGATTAAATATTCTTGCACCGTTAAACATTCCACGCATATTTGTAACCATCGATACATCCCAACCACTGATATCAATATTAAAAGAAATCTCGCCATCATACAATCCAGATAAATCTATTATATTTAAACTGTTCATAACTTGACCTATAGCTGTTGCGTTTGTATCATTAATTGAATTTGCACTGCTCCAACGTTGCCAAATGTTAAGACTAATGTCAGGATTTAATCCTGTACCATCAAACATATTACTAGCTCTCTGAAGTCTAGAAATATTCCAATTAGCTAGATTTTTATTGAATAGAGTTGCACCGTTAAACATGTCAGACATATCTGTAACACGTGTAGTATCCCAAAAATCAATTGGGTGATTGAATGTAGTATTATTAAAAAACATTCTACTCATATTTTCTATACTTTCATCAAAAATACTTCTTCTAGGATAAAATCTTGGTGCTCCTTCTGGTTTAACTCTAAGATTTTGTTGCACCAAATTTAAAATATTTATAGTTAATTCTACATAATTTAAACTAATATCGAACGTTGGTGTTGGCTCTTTGAAAAATCCCCCACTTGTAATTAATGATGCATCAGACGGAATAACAAAATAATTATTTCTAAAATCACTAATTCTATTAAGAGTAAAAAACTGTTGTAACTCAGATAAAGTTCTTAAAACTATAGGTTGACACGAAAGTAATAAATTATTATTTATAAAAGCATTTCTTAAATTATTAGGATTAGAATTTGTAACTAATTGATTTTGACTTGAACTAGTAATTCTTCTATATCCTGCTCTACTAAATCCTCTAGCCAATCTACTATACTGTTGTGCTCTAGTTTCTGTCTCTCTAGCCAATACAGGGTTTCTATCCAATCTAGGGTCTAAGTTAATATTGTTATTTTCACAACATATAGTTGTTTGTAAGGGTGTAGTATCTCTAGGTGTATTTCGATTTTTTCGTACAGCTTGGGAAAATCTGAAATTAAAATCTTGCCTTCCTGACATATATAATATTTTATAATATGTTATCTTATAAAATATTAAACATTAAACATTAAACATTAATTTGTTGAGGAAAAAACCACCTGAATGATAAATAATAAGGAATTGATTTAATATATGAATCACTTATTGGTGTTAAATTAGGCCCCTTATTTATTAAATCTTGTATTTCTAAAGTTCCAATTGCACGTGAAAAATATCTTAAAGATGAAACATTTCCAGAGAATCCACCGTTTAGTCCTACATATACATTATCATAATTTTGTCGAGGTATACTAGTTAATGTTTTACTTCTTGTCATTGTACCATTTATAAATACATCTAACTGTCTCTGGTTAGCTCTTATTATTACATTTACCCATTTTTGTATTGGTATGTTACCAATAATTATCTTCTCTCTCATATTATCAAAAGTATTCATAACAACAACCAATTCTCTATAGTCTGGTGATATATATAAACCAGGTGCGTTACTTGGTTTTACTATTCCGGTGCTATCAATGTTATCATTACCTTTACTGAAAACATGATGATACATAGTAGGATTATATGCAGCACTATTGCCGCTGGGATTTTTAATCCAAACCCATGTAGACCATGTAAATTCCAACCCATCTCTTTCATCACTAGAACGTATTATTGGAATAGCATTACTTAAATTCGGATTCTGTTTTTTTATAATTAACTCATCACCATTCACCATACCATCTATTAAAATTGGATCAGAACTAAAAGCAAATAAAAAAGACATAATTGATATTCCTAAACGTAGTAATATAACAAATAAAAATATAATCGTTATTAAAAATACAATTTTAGAAGCTATACTATTTGACCGTAAAAATTCACTGCTTTTTTTAAAATAATTATTATTATTATCAAATGAACTATAAGTTTGTGCTCCATCTGAAATTTTTCCATATAGTGTACTCATTCTTATATATATATTAATAAATATAAATATAACAATTAATTATGCTAAATCTAAAATGAAAAACTTCCCTGTTCTACATTATCAACATAATATGATACTCTTAGTTTATATCTATCCAAAAAGCTTGTTCCTGTTGAACCAGGTCCCTCTCTGTATACATTGAAAACTTCCTGTGGATTGAGAGGTTTAGACCATGTTCTAAATCTAGATGTCCATCCAGAGAAACCACCATTTGGTGTAATTAACACATCACTCTCGCCTACTGGTTTAGCTACACCAGATAAAATACATGTTCTTACTAATTTGCCATCTAAATAAACATCTAATGTCCTATTATTTAAACTCACTAATAAATGTGTCCAGCGCTGTAAAGGAAAATTACGAATAGTGCAATTATTTTTACTACTTTCATTACCTGGCGATATTGAGGAAATATTAATATTTAAATTATTTTCGTAAGGAGCCATGCTTATATGAGGATTACTAATATCTCCCTGTGAACGAACGACTAAATCTTTTGATTCTGTTAATCTATATTGCCAATCACTTACATAAAACCAAATTGAATAAGCAAAATTATTACTATTTGCATTATTCGCTAACTTTCCAGAATCTATTTTAATTTCCGTGTTACCAGGATTCATTTTTGATAAATTTTCTGTTCTTATTAAAAAATAATAAATAACATATAAAACAACTATTATTGTTATACCTAATAAAATATTTCTTAATATTGGATTCATAATATAATATATAAGAAGAAATTTATTAGAAATATAGAAAATTAAATAATGCCTAAATTATTCTCTCTTTATATACCTTTTATTTCTGATTTCGTTAGTACATTATTGTAATAAATTAATTCTTTAATGCCTCCATGAATTCCATTAGTTGAACCACACTTAATTGAATTTAAAAAAAATATCGGTGTTATATTTATCTTTGATACTATTAATTTATCATTTAAAAATAAGTCTAACGTACCACCAAAGTAATTGATAACAAAAGTATTCCATTTTTGATATAAAAATTCTTTTGTTTCATAAATTTTTACTAACTTATTCGGTTCCACTATTTCACCATTTGTGGTTGCAACATAAACTTCTATTTTATTTTTATTATAAACAATTTCGATAACGTCTCCGTAATTTAATAGAATGGTTCTCTTATTATAGGCATTACTTGTGGATGCAGGTTGTGGATTTATCCATATTTTACATGATACAGCAAATTTATAGTTAAAATTGTCATTATTTTTTTTATGTTCTTCCTGAAAAATACCAACATTAGTCTCTTTATTTAAGTATATTGATTCACTTAGTAAAATTTCTCGTTTATCAAAAATATTATATTTTCTATATAAATCAATTAAAAATGGAATCAAAAATCTTAATCCTATAATTACTAATTGAATAGTTAATATTATGAGTGTTGTTTTTGTTGTAATACTATATTCATGTTTTAGAAATTCAATAAAATCAATAAATAAACACGGAATATAAAAAATTATATTTTTTATTAAATCAAACAATAATCCGGTATTTGTATTTGGGTCTATTATTTTACTAAATAATTGATAAAATAAAGCTAAGGTTAAAACTATAAAAACTATATTCAAAAAACTTGTTATTATATTCATCGAAAAACTGAAAAATATTAATAAATATATACCACTATAAAGTAAAAACATTAATCCTAAAACTAAAAATGTGAAAAGAAATACGCGACCATAATTCAGAAGTTTATTTAAATCATCATCACTATCTTTCTCTCTATTCACAGTAAAAAAATAATGTAATAAGTTCAAAAATCCTAAAAATGCCATTAAAAATATAAATACTTGCAAGTAATTACTAACTAGATTGAACGGATTGTAATATACTAAAAGCAACAAAGTAGTAAGATAAATAATAAATATTATTAATGATTTTTGATATTTACTATCACTCCTTTTATCTGTCATACTACTATAATAATATTATATTTTTAATGAAAGTATTTTTAATTAAATCTATTGAACTGTTAACTCAATGTTTTCCTCTTTAACAACGTTTTTAGTACCATGCACATAAATTATAAATTCGTCTTCGGCTACATCGGGTACAGCCTGTGTACTATTTTTGAATTTATCTTTGAATAAAGTTACTGAATTACCTGAAAGAGGAGGTGCCTCCATCTGTAATCGCTCAAATTCCTTAAGCGCCCATGCAGATAATACATCAGCTGGGTCTCTGTCTTCTCTAGACATACCTAATTGTAATGTCATGTATCTGTAGTATGAACCAAATTGTTTTGAAATTGAATTGTGGTCAGCCGCTTTTTCATCAGCATCATAGAATTTCTTGAATGATTGAATTAAACTAGATACTAATCCAATACCACCAGCAGTGTACATTAATGCTGTTTGTGTGTTTTCATCATCAACATTAGCTGTTATTAATGACATTGTTGACGCAACAGTTGTTACAACAATACCATATATTGTCAATTTATTTGAAAGAGCCTTCCATCCACCACCTGATACACTGTGCATATATCTTAATCCAGCCGCTTTCTCTCCCCAATCTTTCATTAATCCTTCAATATTGTCACTCCATGAATCCGCATTAATTTTTTTCCTTAATGCGTTCATTTTAGTACTTACAAGCGCTTCCTGAGATTCTAGGTCTAAACCAGAACTTTCCATAATTCTTTATAAAATAACATAATATTTTTCTCTAAAGAATATCCAAAAATACAAAAATTTTAATTGTAAATTTAGCATTTTAATAAATACTAACCCATATTTTCTAATGCTGTTTTTTTACCATGACAATCTCTACATAGAGCCACAAGATTATTAATATTATTATCACCGCCATATTCTAAACGAACTTTATGGTCTACTTCAAACCAAGCTGGTAATTTTTGTTGACAATCAGCACACATCCAATTCTGATTAGAAGCTACAAATTTTTTCTTAGTTTCACTTACACATCTCTTAGTTGTTGTTCCTCTACCGCCACTATGATTACCATTATTAGTTCCACTAGTCATCATTCTTTGAAACTGTGGTGTATCTTCCTGTCTTTTTGAAAATTGTGAAGAGATATCTAAAAATGGACTAATAATATCTTTACTATCTTTATCTATTGGCATATATTTTACCGCTCTATGTGCGTGTTTGAAAAGATTATATCCTTCCATTGGATTTTTTTTTATGAATACATAGAGAGAAATACCTAAAAACAAGTAAAATCCAATTTGATAATATTTTTTCCAGCTTTTTATCATCTGTAAATATTTTCCATCATTGTATGTATTTGCTACTAAAAATAAAGTTACTAATATTATTAACAAATCTAATCTCATATATAATATATTAGATTTATTTATCGTCTAATTAATTGAAAACATTTTTTTTAATCTAACAATATTATTCTTTGCTGTGCTTCCTCTGCTTCCTTTGCTTAGATTCTTTAAATCCTTAATTAAATCACGAATATCAATTGGTTTATCTGAAAATTCGACACTATAGCAATAGTCAATTATTATATTTGCAATATCCACCATTAATTTTCTCTCTACATTCGAATTTATTATGTATTCAACATACACAAATATAAATCCCCATACATCTAAATTTTTTAGATAGACATCATTTAAATATGCTAACTTATCTACTTTTTTATTCTTAAAATCCAAATACTTTACCAGTATTTTTATCATATATTGCGAAAATAGAATAGCCGTATAGTTTAGCTCGTTTGGCGCTTCCACATCATTTAATTTAAATAATTCAGGAACTAAATATTTATTAATGAAATCTTCATGACCAGTACCACCAGTTATAGTAATATACTTTTGATAAAATGATAACATCATAAGCTCTAATTCTAAAAATAATTTATCATTTTTAAGGTCTAAATCTGGGCGCGCACTCAAATAATTAAATACAAATTCGTCAAAATATTTATTAAATATTATTCTTGAAAAAGGTGAGTTAAATTGAATTTTATAATTAGATAATGACTTTGGTATCTCTTTAAGATGCGAATCTTCTAGATAAGTAGATATGCCCCAATCTATTAATCTTAAATTATCTTCTTTATATAGTATATTTTGCCCTTTAATATCGCAATGATAAAATGCTAATTTATTCATAGGAAGAATTCCATTTTCTAGAAGTTCTATTAATAACATATTCACCTTACTAAAAGGTATTTCGCCATTAGATATTAAATTCACTAAATTTTCACCACCATAATGCATATTTATTATTTTAAACTTATCTAAATTGCTATTTATTTGGTCTAAATTTATCCCGGCATTCTGAAAAGCATTTCGGCATTTTTCTATATTAACCAAATCATCGTTATCTAACTCATTTGGATAACATAACTCAATATTATTCAATAAAAAATACTTCTCATAATTAGGTATATTACTTACTACTTTTTTGATGTTTTTCAATTCATTCCACTCATTATCGGCATCTTCACTAGTCATTAATTTTGTTATACCATCAACTTTTTCTTTTTTCCTTGAATTCTTACATTTAATTTGGGGTCTAAAAACACAACCATAACCACCTGCGTCAATAGCTTTACCTGCATCGAGATTACGGCCTTTACGTGTTGCTTTTTTATTGTGTTTACGTTTATATGTACTTTTTTTTGGTTTCTGATTCATATATTATAGATTTATTTTTTATAAACAATTGCAGTTAAAACCACTAATAATATTAATATTAAAATATAGGCAATTTTCTCTCTACTGAGCCTCATCTTACTCTCTTTCACTTCTAAACTTTTATAATTTTCATAGTATTCTTCTAAAGCTTCTTCTAAGGTTACTTCTGGTTTATCACTAAGAATATTCATTTTATTGTGTATGAAATGAACCCATTTTATAAATGACTCTCTAGAATCTAAATATGGTGTCACTGGAAAATCATCTAATAATTTACTAAAAGAATTTGATATATCTTTTACAGGTATTAACAGTGGAATATTTTGTATTAAGTCATAATATTTTTTTTTAGATATTTCATTCGGATATAAAGGGTAATTTAAAGATATTGTCATTAGTACAAACCAATACTTAGGACCCCAGATTTCTGGATCTAATACCATATTAATAATATTGATATAAAAAGTTATTGCTTAAAACATATAACGATGAGTCAATTTTGTAATAATTGTGGGAAACTAGGACATTTATTTCATCAGTGTAAAAATCCAATAACAAGCATTGGTATTATAGTTTTTAACAATGATGATAATAATAATATTAAATACCTGATGATTAGAAGGAAAGATAGTTTAGGATATGTAGATTTTATGAGAGGTAAATATCCCATTTTTAATAAAAGATATATTGAAAATATTGTTAGCGAAATGACTAATAATGAAAAAAATAAATTACTGGAAAGTGATTTTCAAGAGTTGTGGAATGAATTATGGGGAGATTATGTTGGTTTGCAATATCGTAGTGAAGAAAAAACGTCTTCCGAAAAATTTGATCTTGTTAAAAACGGTGTTGCCCAATCAAATACATCATTTAATCTGAAATTTTTAATTCAAAATTCTACTAGTTTTTGGGAGACACCTGAATGGGGATTTGCAAAAGGAAGAAGAAATTATCAAGAAAAAGATCTTGCATGTGCATTAAGAGAATTTGAAGAAGAGACAGGTTATGATAAAAATTCCCTGACTTTAATTCAAAATATTTTGCCTATCGAAGAAATATTTACTGGTTCAAATTATAAATCATATAAACACAAATATTATTTAGCTTATTTACCAAGTGATGTTGAACCTATTAAAAGTTATCAAAAAAGCGAAGTTAGTAAATTAGGGTGGTTTGACTTAAATGAATGTTTAGATATTATTAGACCATATAATTTAGAAAAAAAAGATATTTTAACACGAGTGGATAATATATTAAAAAAATATGATATTGTTAAAATATGATATTGTTAAAATTTAATATATTTTATCTATAAAATATAAGTAAGAATGATATCTCCTATTAAATTTATAAAAAAAAAGAGAGACAAAGTAGTTTTATTAGAGAGAGTAAAAATAGATTCAATAGAAAACAAAAGTATAAATAAAGAACAATGGAGTTCAATAAAAGATAAATTTCCATATTTATATCCAAATATTGAAGATGCTAATTTTGCGCAAAGAATATCTGAAAAAAAAGAATTTAATGATACTAAGTATGATGGTGCAATTCATGATGTTACAAACCACGCCGAAAAAATATGCAATAAAAAATTTGAATTAGCTCCACATCAGCAATTTGTTAAAAATTTCTTATCACAAGAAACTCCTTACAATAGTTTATTATTATACCATGGATTAGGCTCTGGAAAAACTTGTACTGCTATAGGTGTAGCTGAAGAAATGAGAAGTTACATGAAGCAAATAGGTAGTAATAAAAGTATAATAGTTGTAGCGTCGCCTAATGTTCAGGAGAATTTCAAATTGCAACTATTTGACCCATCTAAATTAGAATTAGTTGATGGTTTCTGGAATATTAAAAATTGTGTAGGAAATGTTTTTTTAAACGAGGTTAATCCAATGAAGGCTAAAAATATAAGTAAGGATAAAATAATAAGTGATATGCAAAAAATAATTAATAGTTATTATTCTTTTTATGGATACACAGAATTTGCCAATCTAATAATTAAAAATAGTAATATTGATAGTAATTTAGTTAAAAATAGAGAGAAATATATTAAGAAACGATTGAATCAAATATATAGTGGACGGCTTGTAATAATTGATGAAGTTCATAATATAAGGATAAGCGATGATAATAAAGATAAGAGAGTAGCCCAACAACTCTTTAGACTAGTAAGTGATGTAGATAATCTAAGACTTTTATTACTATCTGCTACACCGCTTTATAATACATATAAGGAGATTATTTGGCTCATGAATATTATGAATTTAAATGATAACAGGTCAATAACGTTAATTAAAGACATATTCGACAAAGATGGCAATTTAAAAGTAGATAGTGACGGAAAAGAGATAGGTAAAAATTTATTAAAAGAGAAACTAATTGGTTATGTATCTTATGTAAGAGGCGATAATCCCTACTCTTTCCCATATAGAATTTGGCCGTATGATTTTGATAGAGAAAAAAATATCAATCTAAGCAAATATCCAACAATGCAAATAGATGGAAAGAGTATACAAAGGGGCATTCAACATTTATCTATATACATGAATAGTGTTAGTGAATACCAACAAACTGGTTATAATTTAATTTTAAATAAATTAAGAAAAAATGAGAATCTTGAAGAAGAATTAAGAAAAGTAGATGAAACTGGTTCACTAGGGTATGTACAACTCCAAAAACCCATCGAGGCATTAAATATAGTTTATCCGAATGAAACTATAGATAGACTTATAGCGAGTGGAGAGGATGATTCTATTCAAGAGAGAGAGATAACAGATTTCGTCGGTAAAAATGGTTTATTAAACGTAATGACATTGAAAGAAAGTTTTACACCACCCAGTAAAACTGATTTTGAATATAAGGATTTAGATACTTATGGTCGCATTTTTTCAAGAGAGAACATCGGTAAATATAGTAATAAAATCAAAAATATATGTGATAGTCTTATTAACTCAGATGGTATTATTCTCATATATTCACAATATTTAGACGGTGGATTAATTCCAGTAGCACTAGCACTTGAAGAGATGGGATTTACACGCTATGGTGATACACCATCTCTATTTAAGACTAAACCAGTTGATAATTTAGATTTAGCTACTTACACAAATACAACTGGCTATAATAGTAAACCAGCCAAATATACAATGATAGTTGGTGATACACGTCTAACATTAAAAGCTAATAAAAATAATGATTTAAAAGCATTGACTAGTAGTAAAAATAAAAATGGTGAAATAATAAAAGTCGTATTAATTTCACAAGCTGGTTCTGAAGGAATTGATTTCAAAAATATAAGGCAAATTCATGTTTTAGAACCATGGTATAATTTAAGTAGAATAGAACAGATTATAGGAAGAGGAGTCAGAAATTGCAGTCACAAAGAGCTAGATTTCATAAAGAGAAATGTTCAAATATTTTTACATGGCTCGCAAGTGGAAGATGAGAACGAAGAAGCTGCTGACTTATACATCTACAGATTAGCGGAATTAAAAGCAATAAAAATTGGTGTAATTAATAGAATGTTAAAAGA
>TARA_B100001057_G_scaffold267540_1_pt1 | contig 10297 bp, 9 predicted proteins | sample TARA_B100001057 | Tara Oceans TARA_B100001057 (sample SAMEA2621839) | marine metagenome | biome: marine biome (ENVO:00000447); feature: surface water layer (ENVO:00002042); material: "saline water (ENVO:00002010), including plankton (ENVO:xxxxxxxx)" | depth 5 m | reverse complement strand
GAAGCACCCGCCGAAGCACCCGCCGAAGCACCCGCCGAAGCACCCGCCGAAGCACCCGCTGAAGCACCTGCCGAGGGCACAGATCAGGGATGTGAAGACACTACTACGAACGAGACCGCTGCTACCGAGGAGGTCCTCGCCGAAGCACCCGATCCCGCACCCTCCGAGAGCGACGAGAGCTCGTCCGAGGCCCCCCAGCCGGAAACTGACTCTACGACAGAGGACTCAGCCGGAGAGCCTGATGCAGAGGAGAAAGCCGAACCAGCCGAAGAGGATCACCACATGACGGAGGGGACTGAGGAAGGCGCCATGGCGATTATTTCTGACGTCGACATGCTCTTCGACTACTTCATGGGTGACGCCGAGCGTGGGGCATCACGCAACAACAACAACGTGGATTTCATTATGAATCTGGTTGAAAGCCTCTCAGGAGACGAGGACCTTATGACCATCAGGGGCAAAGACTCCATCGGCAGGCCCTTCGAAGTTATCAATGACATCAGAGAAGACGCCGCAGCTGAGGCCGCCCCGCAACGCGCGAAAAACCAAATGTTAATGGAGAAAGCCCGCCAGACCCTTCAGGAAGGACAGGAGGGCAAGGATATTGGTGGCGGCCTAATGATTATGGGCCAAAGCGACGAGAGCATTGAAAAGGTTCAGGAAATCGAAAAAGAGATCCGCGAATTGCAGAGAGAAGAAAACAAGATCAGCAGAAACCAGCGCGCGAAGATTCAAGCGACGATCAATGGCATCGAGTGGGCCAACATGCTCATCACCCCAGCCCTCGTTCTCATCATTGGACTTCTCGTGGGAATCACCCGCAAAATCAAAACGGCAGCAAAATGAACAACAAACGCCTTCTATTACTGGTGGGAGTTACCGCCATCAGTGCAATCATCGCTACGAGTATCCTTCTCAACACTCCTGAGCGGTTCAGTGCGAACAACGAAAACATCGGAGACCACCTCGTCACGACTTTCAAAGAAGAGGATGTTGCTGAGATCCGAATCAAGGACTCCGAAAATGAAACGATCCTGAAACAAACCGAAAATGGTTGGGTGGTGGCAAACCGACAGGATTACCCTGTCGACAACCCAGGAGAGGTGTCGCAACTCCTGAAATCTCTCTTTCTGTTCAAAATCGGCCTCGAGCTACGCGCTAAGGAAGAGCACTATGCTCAGATTGGACTTCTCTCCCCTGAGGCTGCCGACGAGGCAAAAGCCTACCAAGCCGAATTGGAGAAAGAAGGTGTCGTTAATCCAGCAGATCCAAGGGGCATTCATCTCTCAGTCAAGGGGCGGAATGGATCTACTCTCGTTAATCTTATTCTCGGGGATGAATTTGGAGAAATTGCCTCCCGGGCACCGCGTGGATTTGTCGTCCGAAGCGAAGGAGACCACCCTGGGATCTGGAAGGCGCTTGGGACTCTCAACCAGGCAACGGGCGATGCGGAGTCAAAGAACACCGATAAGCGCAGGGGACCAATAGCAACTCCTACCTCTTGGCTTTCCTACAAGTTCATCGAGGTCGCAAAACTAAAGAGCATCACCCTTAGCGCCCCCAACGATAAGGAATTCCTAGGCTGGACCGTTTCCCGGGAGGACGAAAATGGGGAATTCTCCACCGGAGATCTGAAAGAAGAGGAAGAAATGGACACTGCCGCTACCGGCTCATTCAAATCCCTCTTTAACTCACTCAGGTTTGAGGATGTGCTCGAAAAGGACGCCCTCACGAAGGCTAAAGACTCGAAAAACGCGAGGAGAGCCGTTCTAACCACCTTTGACGGATTCACCTACACGGTGGACCTCAGCCCAAAGACATCGGAGCAGGAAGAGAGCGGAGAGGACACACCTCCTCCACCCTCTCCCAACTATGTCGGAACCGTAAAAGTCACCGCTAACCTCTTGCCGCAAAGAGCCAAGAAGGATGGAGAGACCCAGGAGGAGGCAGCAAATGCAGACCAGCTCTTCAAGGCCACCCTCGACAACCTCAAATACAAGCTCGAGCTTGAGCAGGTCTTCTCCGGGCAGACATATGAATTTGCCAACTTCTCCATAAGCAGCCTGGACAAAGCTCGCGACGGGATCGTGAAGAAGAAGGAAGAGGAAGCCGCTGAAGGTGGCACTGCCGCAGGGCTACCCCCTACCGCACCTGGCGCAACGGCGGTTTCCCCTCCAATCGCGATTCCGCCACGTCCCAGCGTCACCACCCCTCCGGTAAGGGTTACCCCTCCCGCCGACGGCGAGTAAGTCCGCGAAAACACCCCCTTTCTCCGGACAGGAAATGCCAGCAAAACTTGACAGGAAGAACTGATCACAGCTTGCTAATCACGGGGATCGTCATATAGTGAGGTGGAGACTCTCGAATGAGAGTGCCAGCCTATGAACGCCCTAACCCGTGCGGTTCTCTCCTTCTGGGACTCCTCTATTGGGAAGAAAATCCTAGTTGCCGGCACCGGTATCGCTCTTCTGCTGTTCCTCCCCGGGCACTTGATCGGAAACCTCCTCCTGTTCGCCGGCAAGGATGCGATCAACGAATATGCTCTCTGGCTCCACAGCGCGGGGCATGGAGGAGTAGTCTGGATCGCTCGTATTGGCCTGCTTACAGTTCTTGTGGTTCATGTCCTGCTCACGATCCAGCTAACGGTTCGGAACCGGGCGGTCAGTCAGAAATACAGCCACCCGGCCACGAATAGAGCTAGCCGCTCCTCCCGGATGATGATTTGGAGTGGCCTCACCATTCTAGCGTTCATCATCTATCACATCAGTCACTTTACGGTTCGAATCGGAAATGATTACAACGGCACTGCCTATCTGACCTCCTTGCCGGGTCACGAAGGCGACGTCCACAACGTGCACAAGATGATCATCGACGGATTTTCCCACATAGGGAATACCGTGTTCTACGTGATCGCGATCACCATCCTCTGCTCCCACCTTTCGCACGGTTTTGCCTCTGTCTTTCAGACTCTCGGCCTGCGATCCCGTAAAAGTGAACTGCTCATTACGCGAGCAGGATGGGCTTACGCCCTTCTGATCTGGGTAGGATTCCTCTCGATCCCCGTCGCAATCCTTTTCTTGGGGTATGGCCGCACCTAGGAATTGCAAAAAACAGTAACCGCCTTCTAGTTTTCCTAAAGATGTCCCTCAACCTCCAGAGTGCAGTTCCCTCCGGTCCGATTGACCAGAAATGGACCAAGCACAAGATGGAGTCCCGGCTCATCAACCCGACCAACAAAAGAAAGTATTCTGTGATTGTCGTCGGGAGCGGGCTCGCTGGTGGAGCCGCAGCCGCCACCCTCTCGGAACTCGGTTACGGAGTGAAGTGTTTTTGTTACCAGGACAGCCCGCGCCGAGCTCACTCAATAGCAGCACAAGGCGGCATTAATGCTGCGAAAAACTATCAGAATGATGGCGATTCTGTTTCTAGACTTTTTTACGACACCATCAAAGGAGGAGACTTTCGCTCGAGGGAGGCGAATGTCCATCGCCTTGCCGAAGTCTCAGTAGGGATCATAGATCAGTGCGTATCTCAAGGAGTGCCCTTCGCACGAGAATACGGGGGCTTGCTTGACAACCGTTCTTTTGGTGGAACCCAGGTCAAAAGAACGTTCTACGCACGGGGACAAACGGGCCAGCAGCTCCTTCTCGGCTGCTACCAGGCACTCTCTAAAGAAATCTCGAATGGAGGCGTTCAGATGTTTTCGCGTACCGAGATGCTCGACCTTGTGGTGGTGGATGGTCACGCGAAGGGAATTATTGTGCGGAACATGGTCACGGGCGAAGTCAGCGCCCATGCCGCAGATGCCGTGGTTCTTGCAACCGGAGGGTATGGCAATGTCTTTTACCTCTCTACCAACGCCAAGGGATGTAACGTGATGGCAGCCTTCCGGGCCCATAAACGCGGTGCCGCATTCGCAAACCCCTGTTACACCCAGATTCACCCCACCTGCATTCCAGTGAGTGGTGACTACCAGTCAAAGCTCACCCTCATGTCCGAGTCGCTTCGGAATGACGGACGAATCTGGGTCCCCAGCGGTGTCGATCTGGCCGAAAAGATCCGGTCAGGAGAGATAAGCGCTGGTGACATCAGCGAAGAAGACCGGGACTACTACCTCGAGAGGAAATACCCTTCCTTTGGCAACCTCTCTCCGCGAGATATTGCCTCAAGATCTGCAAAGGAGGTCTGTGACGAGGGACGCGGGATCGCCCCTACTGGCCTTGGGGTCTTCCTTGACTTCAGAGACGCTATCAAGCGAGACGGCCTTGACTCTATTTCCGCGCGGTATGGGAACCTTTTTGAAATGTATGAGAAAATCAAGGGAGAGGATCCTTACAGCACCCCAATGCAGATTTTTCCTGCGGTGCACTACACCATGGGCGGACTTTGGGTGGATTACAACCTGATGTCCAACCTGCCGGGCCTGCACGTCGCGGGAGAAGCAAATTTCTCGGATCATGGCGCCAACAGGCTCGGAGCCTCAGCGCTAATGCAGGGGTTGGCAGACGGGTATTTTGTCCTGCCATCTACCATCGCCAACTATCTGGCAGAACAGGAACCTGGTTCAGTGACTGAATCTGACCCTGAATTTGCCCGGTGTCTGGAGGAAACCAATACCCGGGTGAGCAACCTGATGACTACCAACGGCAAGAGAAGCGTGGATAGCTTCCACCGGGAGCTGGGCCTCCTCATTTGGGATAAATGTGGCATGGCCCGCTCGAGAGAGGGATTGCAGAGCGCCTTAAAACGAATTCCTGAGATTCGGGAAGAATTCTGGGAAAACGTTCGAGTTCCCGGCAGCGGTGCTCAGCTCAACCAGGAACTGGAGAAAGCGGGAAGAGTCGCGGACTTTTTAGAGTTTGGCGAAGTTCTCTGCCACGACGCATTGGACCGAGAGGAGTCTTGCGGCGGACATTTCCGCCTAGAGAGCCAATTCGAGGCGGACGATCCAGAAGTGCTGGATGGCCGCACCCAAGCCGGAGAAGCAAAGCGTAATGACGATGATTTCTGTCACGTCAGCGCCTGGGAACACACGGGCGTTGGAACAAAGCCGAAACTTACCCGAGAACCGCTTGAATTTGAAAATGTTAAGCTTAGTATACGGAGCTATAAGTAACTTCGGCGGGAAGAAATTTGCAAAGGGGTTCAGATTCCGCCTTGTCCCAAGGCTTCTCATTCGATCGCGATGAACTTTACTCTCAAGGTCTGGCGACAGAAAGACTGTAACTCAGACGGTCACATTGAGGAGTATCCTGTTGAAAATATTCCGATTGAAGCTTCGTTTTTAGAAATGCTGGATATCGTGAATGAGGGAATCATTGACAAGGGTGGAGAGCCTATCCACTTCGATCATGACTGCCGCGAGGGAATTTGCGGAATGTGCTCGTTGACCATCAATGGTATACCGCACGGCAGGGAAAAGGGCACAACAACTTGTCAGCTACACATGCGGCACTTTGAGGACGGTGACACTATCTGGATCGAGCCTTTCCGTGCAGGAGCTTTCCCTGTGATTAAAGACCTCGTCGTAGATCGTAGTGCCTTTGACAACATCATAGCGGCTGGGGGATATGTTTCTGTCCGCACTGGCGCAGCGCCGGACGCCAATTCTATTCCCATAACCAAGGAAGATGCAGATCACGCCTTCGACTCCGCGACCTGCATAGGATGTGGGGCTTGCGTGGCTTCCTGTAAGAATTCGAGCGCAATGCTCTTTGTCAGCGCCAAGGTCTCTCACCTTAACCATCTCCCGCAAGGGGCTCCGGAAAAGGATCGCAGAGCCCTCAATATGGTTCAAGCCATGGACGATGCAGGCTTCGGTAATTGCAGTAACCACTACGAGTGTGAAGCAGTATGCCCTAAATCCATATCGGCTGACAATGTTGCCAAATTGAATCGCGATTATGCGGCCGCCGCAGTCCGTAAAGCTCTCGCCTAGGCAGAGTATTACTCACCCCTTGCAAAGCAATGCGCGTAGCTACTCACTTAGCGAAGCCGCAGGCAGAAAGGTTGCTGTTAACCAAGGCTTGCCGGAGACGCCGAGAGGCCTGAAACTCCGAGGGTGCGCTCCTTATCGATCCTCGCGATCCCTTCTGCCCTGCTCCTCGGGGCGTGCGGACTTCCTTCAGGAAAAGACGCCACCTCCTCGGATTTGATCTCGGGTGGGATTCCGGCTTTTTGGAAAGAAGCCTCTGGAGAGCAGCACGATAGAATCTCGACTGGATGGCTCCCTGAGTTTCAGGATCCTCAGCTCACAACTTTGGTGCGTGAGGCCATCGCTGAAAACCACGATCTTCGAGCTGCTGCCCACCGTCTCAAGGCAACACGCGAAAACAACATAAGAGCGCGTGCGGGGAGACTTCCTCAGGTCACCACCGGCACTACTGCTAACAGGAGATTGAACGGATCAGGATCTTCCGGAGGCAGCTCTGCCTCCTCATACGGGATGTCCTTTGCAGCAAGTTGGGAAATCGACGTCTGGGGCCGGCTCCGCGACTCTGAGGATGCTGATAATGCTGATTACCGGGCCGCAATCGCCGACTACCGGGGCGCGAGGCTTTCACTGGCAGTGAACACTGCCAAGGCATGGATTAACCTGACCGAAGCCCAGCAGCAAGTCGACTTGGCGAAACAGACTCTGCAGGATTTCAAGAAAAGCCTCTCGTTGATCAGTCGGCGCCATCGCGAAGCCCTCCTTCGCGCTGTCGACGTCCAGTTCGGCAGAAACAATGTAGCCAGTGCTGAACGCAACCTCAGAAGCCAGGTTCTTCGTAGGGATGAGGCGGCCAGAACTCTGGAACTTCTTCTTGGGCGTTACCCGGCAGGAGAATTAGAAGCGACACCCAATTTGCCCACTCTGCGGCGTCAGGTTCCCGCCGGCCTTCCATCAGACCTCCTCAATCGCAGGCCCGACCTTGCCGCCGGCCGAGAGAGAATCTATGCCTCTGCCCGCCGGGCCGACACCGCCAGAAAATCCCTCCTTCCTTCACTGCGACTCACAGGCTCTGCCGGCAACGGATCTCCAGACCTTCGCAGAGCTCTGGACCCTTCCTATCTGACCTGGTCCATAGCCTCATCCATCGCCCAGACAATCTATCAGGGCGGAGCCCCTAGCGCTGCCGCCCGTGCCGCTCTTGAGCTCAATAAGGCAAGCATTCACGGATACGTTCAAGATGCCCTGCAAGCACTCAGGGAAGTAGAATCCGCGCTTCAGGTGGACTTATCCCTTCGCGAGCAGGAGAGCTTTCTCCTGATTGAGGTCGATCAGGCCAGCAAGGCTCAGCAAGCAGCAGAAAGAGACCTTGGACTGGGTATTGAAGGGTCGAGCGTACTTGAAATCCTCGAATCCCAGCGGCGCGCTGTCAACGCACGAGGCAGTCTGATTCGACTGCGCAACCAACGTTTACAAAACCGCCTGAACCTTCACCTGGCATTGGGAGGCGACTACGAAACCTCAGAAGAAAACTGACGCGGCTGATCCCTCCCGCAGAAAACGCTTAGCTGTCTCGACGCCTTCGGGTCTTAACGAGGACACAATCGGTTCTCGGCAGAATCTTTTTTTCGACCTCCACGATCACCTCTCTCGCGTCAAACTCATCGAGGACCATTTCGGCGACTTCTACCGAAAGAGTCTCAATCAATTTTCGCGGCCGCTTACCAGCGAGTTCGGTAATCCGCTTCGCTACTGCGTCATAGTCGACAGTATTCTCCACACAATCCTCGAGCATGCCAAAGCTCATGCCTGGCCTGATATCAACAGTAAGATGAAGAGTCTGGCGGTGGGCTCTTTCCTCATCGGGAACTCCAATGAAGCAATCCACGGCAAGCCGCCTGATGACAATCCAGTCACCCGCTATATCCGATAGACTAGCCCTACCGTTTCTCAGCATGGCATGTAATGACTTGATCGAAGAGATAATGAAGGTGGGCTCTCCCGTCTCGAGTTTTTCAAGCGGGTCATAACCACTTAACACTGCCACCGAGGAGACGCCTCCAAAGTGCGCTGTCTCTATATCGTGCAGCATGTCACCCACATAGGCTGTCTCTTCTTTAACTAAGTCCTTATCCTGAATGAGCTCCGCAATCACCTTCCGTTTATCGATTATTCCCGAGTAAACGGCCTCGAAATGGCGCTGGAATCCAAATCTCTTTACCTGCTCACTGAAAATTTCCGAATTCATGCTGGTGAGCACAAACAGGCGAATCCCATTCTCGCTACACCACTCAAGGAACTCACGGGTCCCATTCAGAGGCGTCACAGATTCCTCGCTCGCATCAAAAGAATGACGAAAGTGCTCTTCAAGCTCCACAAGGGATACTCCGGGAACATGGTCTTCATACCATTCGGAGTAGGGCAGACGGAAGCTCTCACGAAATTTCTCCCAGCTCATAGGTTTCTTCCCATAAGCACTAAGAACCGCGTTGGTCGCCGTAAGGGTTGGACCAGAGTCGTCGACCAAAGTGCCTGACCAGTCCAAGATGAGGGATCTAAACATGATTGTAGAAAATTCTGCTGTTGGCTAAAGCGGTCCTCTTCTCCGGAAGGAGAACAATTATTCCGAGGTCACCCGAGGATTAATTGAACCTCTCGAATTGTATTTCTCCCCAACTTCTGCTGAAGGCGCTGGAGAAGATCTTTCTTTGTCTGTTCGAGATGAAACCGCATCGATGGCTGAATGACCTTGAGGGTTAATTTGCCATGATTCAGGGACACCGGCTCGGTTTGCCTCCCCACGAACTCGCCCGCAACCTCGCTCCACGCACCGCGCAGGCGACTCTCCTCGATCCCCTCAGTGAGTCGCAAATCCTTGAGGATATCACTCAGGACGTCAGCAGGTGTCGAGACATTGGCCTCTAGATCGAGAGGTGCGCCAACCCCACGAAAATCCCTGAGAACCTGCGCCCGGATCATCTTCCTTCGCGCAACTCCCCTACGTCGGACAACCTTATTCAGTCGTCCGTTCCGTCGCCGATGGCTTCCACCGGACAACCCTCCATAGCCTCTCGGCACTGTTCCTCCTCTTGCTGGTTTTCTGGCTGCTTGTACACGTACGAATAGCCCTCGTCTTCTTCCCTTGTAAAATTGTCCGGGGCCGTTTCCCGACACAGATCGCAATCGATGCACATGCTGTCCACGTAGAACTTCCCATCTACATTTTCCGGGTTTTTATCTTCGCGATCTGCCATTTTTCCTTCAGGCCGGATAGAATTTCGCTCTTCAATCCTTGGCCCAGCTCCGGAAGAGATGCAAATCTTTTATGCTACTACAGGAAGTCCTCCCCGATTCAGCACTGGCCAAGAGCGGACCGAGCAGTTAGAGCTTGGCTCAGCCCGGATGGACCCGCTCGCAGACATGGAATCCAACTCACCCGCTGGCGGGGAAACAAATATTTCCAAGGCCCGTGCGGAGGAGGATGCAGTAGTTTCCGGTAAGGATGAATCCCCTGATTCAGGGCCACTCGATCCGGCTTCCTCCTCCGGTTTTAAGGGGTTCTCAACCCGCGAGATTATCTGGCTGAGCAGTCTTGCCCTCGCGATCACTCTCATCGGGGTATTTGCCCTCAGGCTTTTCTTTGGAAACATTACCACCAGCACATCCGAGAATGTTGACTTCCCGGTAAAAGGAGAGCACCTGATCATCGAGAAAATCGAGACCTACTGGCGAAAAGTAAATCCTGAGTCAGACAGAGGCGTCCAACTCGGCACCAAGTTCATTCCCGCGGCCCGGGTCACTCTGAAATCCTCTGGCTCCGGTTCTCTTCGGTTTCTTTTCGAGAATCCCAAGGGTGAGCTTATCGGAGATTCTGTCACCATTACGGCCTCAGGCGGGAATTTCCTCGATAGCGAGCAGCCCTCTACAGACATCCGAGCGACTGGGGGATTCAAGGATCTGGGCGACTACAATGAATACCTGACAGAACAGGTTCGTCTCTGGAAGCTCGTGGTCTTGGAGGGGGGACCAGACTCTGAGAGCGCTGCATTCACCCCGTTTATTCGGATGCCCATTTCTCCCAAACGTCGCTAAAACCGATTTTACCATGTCTGAACCTGCTCCTCCACTAGTGCCCCGCGAAGGCTGGCACGTAATGCATCTCTTCTACCACATCGACCACGGACAGTGGCAGATGCTGGACGAAAGTGAAAAACGAGAGGCCAAGACCGGATTTACCGAGCTCATTCAGGAAATTCGAACCACACCGGACACTCAGCTTTTAACCTTCACTATTGCCACACCCAAGGCGGACCTTGGGTTCATGCTTCTCACTCCGGACCTTCAGATCGCGAATACCTTCGAGAA
>TARA_B100001057_G_scaffold473950_1_pt1 | contig 10298 bp, 9 predicted proteins | sample TARA_B100001057 | Tara Oceans TARA_B100001057 (sample SAMEA2621839) | marine metagenome | biome: marine biome (ENVO:00000447); feature: surface water layer (ENVO:00002042); material: "saline water (ENVO:00002010), including plankton (ENVO:xxxxxxxx)" | depth 5 m | reverse complement strand
GAATTCTTTAAACATAATAAAATAGATTTGAGTTAATAGGGCTTAAATCTAGCTAAAAATAGAGACACCGCAAAATATCTATTTAACAAGCAAACGCTTGATGCGCCTGGACAGTGCTGTGAGCAACTCGTAAGAAATTGTTTTTCCGCTTTCTGCGAAATTTTCTGCGGTCGTAACCGAATCAAATACCACGACAGGATCTCCCTCTTGACAATCAATGTCGCTCACATCAATCATTATCATATCCATACAGACATTTCCTACAATCGGCGCTTTTTGGTTCTGAACACTCACGCAACCAACACCGTTCCCATATTGTCTGCCGACGCCATCTGCGTGTCCAAGGGGCAGGGTTGCAATGGTTTTATTAGTGTCAGCGATATAAGCCCTATTGTACCCAACACTATCCCCCTTTTTAAGCTTATGTATTTGTGAAATCACGGTTTTTAGCGATAACACTGGCAATAAATCTTTGAATTTACCAAAGCGATTATCATATCCATAAAGCCCAATACCACAGCGCACCATATCAAAAGCGGCTTCTGGGTAATTGATAACGCCAGAGGTATTGCAAAGGTGTCGTATTGGAAGCGACCCATAACCGCTTTCAAACTCTTTACAAATTTCAGAAAATTGGTCTATCTGTCGTAAAGTAAAAGCGCGTTCATTCTTATCCTCGCTTGCCGCTAAATGAGAAAAAACAGATTTCACCTTAACAGTCTTTTCTTTGAAAAGATTAGAGGCAATTCTTTTTGAAGCATCATTTAGAAAGCCTAAACGGTTTAGGCCTGTATTAAACTTAATGTGTACGGGGAAATTTTTTTGTTTCATTTTTGCCGCTACAGCAACAAAAGCCTTTAAGGTGCGATCAGAGTAAAGGCTAGGCTCAAGATTAAATTCAATGGCTTTTTTAAAATTAATAGGCTGAGGGTGAAGCACAAGTATGGGTGCGACAACACCACCCTTACGAAGGGCAACTCCTTCATCAATGTAGGCCACAGCGAAATAATCTGCCCCAAGTTTTTCTAAGAGTTTTGCTACAACAACAGCATCACTACCATACGCAAAAGCCTTTACAACCGCCAAAAACAAGGACTTGGGAGGAGTTATTGACCTCAAAAAATGATAATTTTTTTTAAGTGCGGACAGATCTATTTCTAAGACAGTTTCATTTACCACGACTTAAGTGTTCTTGTTTTTAGAATTTATAGCGGCAGGATTAACAATAGTTTCATCTTGGCTTCTTTCGCCCCCCATGGCTTTGTAAAATGCAGCACGGCTCAAAGGCTCATATTCATTTACCTCACCAAGCAAAACCAAGGTATCATTGTTTCCTTTTCTATAGCTAAATTGTGCCAAATTTCCAGTCCTAGTACAAACCGCATGTACTTTAGTTACGTATTCAGCGGTTGCCATTAGATTAGGCATTGGCCCAAAAGGGTTTCCTTTAAAATCCATGTCTAGCCCAGCAACAATAACACGAACCCCCTTGTTTGCAAGTACGTTACAGACATTTACGATTTCATCATCAAAAAATTGAGCCTCATCAATACCAACCACATCACACCCATCTGCAAGTAGCGGTATATTTGAGGCTGAAGGCACAGGCGTTGAAAGAATTTCATTAGCATCATGAGACACCACCCTGTCTCCGCCATACCGGACATCAATATCGGGTTTAAAAATTTCAACCTTTTGTTTTGCAAATTGAGCGCGTTTTAGTCGGCGAATGAGCTCTTCTGTCTTCCCAGAAAACATTGATCCGCAGATAACTTCAATCCACCCAAATTGTTCTTTCGTGTTTACTGTATTTTCAAGAAACATTTTGTAATTTTAGCACAGACAAAGATTGTATCAATATATTAAGTCTCCGTAAATTTACTAAAAATTAAAGCATCTATCTAAAACAAATTTATCAGACTTATTTTATCGCTACCAGAACGAAATTTAACCATGATTAAATCGCCAAATGAAAAAGAAATTAGAAGCTGAACTTATAAGCATTGCCCACCGCGTTTTAAAGCTAACAGGGAGGGAAGACTTAAATAAAATGCAAGATGAAGTTGCCTTGCTTTATCAAAAAATTTCGATTCTCAAGTTTTTACAGACGCATTTCAATGGACAAATACCGGAAGAGATTGCAACAAACGCATCATTTTTCAATACGCTAGAAGGCGCTTTTAACAACAATGCTTCAGATGCTGGAGCGGTTAACCAAAAAGAATATGCGAATGCAGACAACCAAGATAGTGAGGCGCTTATGGAGCCTGCGATTGAGAAAATAAAAGACATTGTTGCTCAGATGCCACAAGAAACTGCTGAAGTTGACGCTTTGGTGGACGAGGTGAATAGACAGGGTGTTGTCGAAGAAGACTTGTCTGAACTGTCTCCAAGTTTTGGACAGCTTCCTATTTTTGAGCCCCTAGACTCAGATTCTTCCCCCGAAATGGAAGCACTAGCCCAGGACGACTCTTTATCAACTATTGAAAAGACTTCCTTGGATGAGAAATTAAAAAAATCAGGCTTTCAAATTGGTCTTAATGACAGGCTCGCTTTTGTCAATCATCTGTTTGAAAATAACAATGAAGACTACGATCGGGTCATTTCTCAACTCAATACCATGGACTCTTTTGAAGAAGTATCAGATTTTATTCAAAGCATTATCAAACCAGACTACAATAATTGGGAAGACAAAAGCGATTATGAAAGTCGCTTTTTAGAAATACTTGAACAAAAGTTCAATTAACTTATGGCTTCAGAATTTAAATATGCTGTTTTTGGAAGCGGAAGTTGGGCCACTGCCATTGTAAAAATGTTATGTGAGAATTTACCAACGGTTCAATGGTATGTTCGCAACCCCCAAACCGCACAGTACATCCTTGAAGAAAAACACAACCCGTCTTATTTATCTTCTATTGAGTTTGACGTCAACAAATTAATTATAAGCACAAATATTAATCAGGTTGCAGCAGCGGATGTATTAATTTTTGCAATTCCTTCTGCCTTTATCCATGCGCAAATGCAGTTGTTAACTGTCGATATTTCTACCAAAATAATTGTTTCGGGCGTGAAAGGGATATTCCCAGAGTCAGGGCTTATGGCAGGCGCATATTTTCAAAAGATAAAAAAAGTCCCGCAGCAACAAATAGCGGTTATTGGAGGCCCTTGTCATGCAGAAGAGGTGGCTTTAGAGCGCCTTTCTTTTTTAACGATTGCTTGTGAGAGTAAGGCCACAGCAAAGGAAGTCGCATCTAAGCTATCCAGCCACTATATTCAAACACAAATACACGATGATGTTATTGGCGTAGAGTATGCCGCGATGTTAAAGAATATTTACGCAATTGCTGCAGGAATTTCTCACGGCCTGGGTTATGGCGATAATTTCCAAAGTGTTTTAATGAGCAACGCTATTCGAGAAATGAAGCGTTATATTAAAAAGGTATATAAAATGAAGCGAAAAATTAATGAGTCGATGTATTTAGGAGACTTGTTAGTAACTGGATATTCCACTTTTTCACGCAACAGAATGTTTGGTAACATGATTGGAAAAGGATATACTGTAAAATCAGCACAAATGGAAATGAATATGGTGGCAGAGGGGTATTATGCTACAAAGAACGCTTATGAAATAAACAATCAAAAAACAGCACCAGCGCGTGCGCCAATTATCAATGCGGTATACAGTATTTTATATCAAGATAAAAACCCAAGGCACGTTTTTAAAGAACTTTCTAAAAATTTAGATTGATTTTTAAATTAGAGCGCACTCTTAAATTGCTCTAAAAATCGCAGATCGTTTTCACTTAAAAGTCGAATGTCGTTGATTTGGTGAAGGAGTAAAGCAATACGATCAATACCCATACCAAAAGCAAACCCAGAATATTTTTTCGCATCAATTCCGCAGTTTGTCAAAACATTTGGATCCACCATTCCGCACCCCATGATTTCTAACCAACCCGTACCCTTGGTCATTCTGTAGTCTGTTTCTGTTTCTAAACCCCAATAGACGTCCACCTCGGCGCTGGGTTCAGTAAATGGGAAGTAGGACGGACGGAGACGGATTTTAGACTTACCAAACAGCGCTTCAGTAAAAAATTGGAGGGTTTGTTTGAGATCTGAAAAACTGACCTCTTTGTCAATGTATAACCCTTCGATTTGGTGAAAGAAACAATGAGATCTCGCAGAAATGGCTTCATTTCTATACACTCTACCAGGAGAAATGGTGCGAATAGGCGGGCTGTTGTTTTCCATGTAGCGAACCTGTACTGAGCTGGTATGTGTACGAAGCAAAATATCTGGATCTGTTTGAACAAAAAAGGTATCTTGCATGTCTCTTGCGGGATGGTGCTCGGGTAAATTTAGTGCGGTAAAATTATGCCAATCATCTTCAATTTCAGGCCCTTCGCTAATATTGAAACCAATACGCGAAAAGATGTCAATAATTCGATTTTTAACAAGTGAAATTGGGTGCCGACCTCCGACCAAGAAAGGATCTCCAGGACGTGTGCTGTCCACGAATTTTGCGCTACTTTTTTTATCTTTTTCTAAGGTGTGTTTGAGTTCATTTACTTTTTCTTGCGCTGTTTTCTTCAATTCATTAACAGCCAATCCATATGCTTTTTTCTCAGCAACGGGAACCGACTTAAAGGCTCCAAATAATTCGTTAAGCACACCTTTTTTGCCTAAGAATTTTACACGAAATGCTTCTACATCTGATAGGTTATCGGTCGAAAATTCATTAGCCTCTTTAATAAGCCCCTTTATGTGATCAATCATTTTAAAAAATAAAAGTCAAATTTAATAAATCTTAATCAATATAACTCTCCTACAGAAAATACTTTCCAGCGCAACCTTTTTAGGACTTCCATAGTTTACCATAATTATTTTGTAAATTTAACCAGTTCAACAACTCTACACAAAAACAACTTATATGGTCTTGATTGACATAATCTTAGCTGCATTAATTGGGTTTGGAGTCGTCAAGGGCCTCTATAAAGGTCTCTTTGTTGAGGTTGCTTCGCTGCTTGCACTACTGCTTGGGGCTTATGGCGCAGCCCACTTCAGTAACCATGCAGGCGCAGCCATATCTAAACATTTCGATTGGTCTGAAAAAACAATAAGCATCACCGCTTTTGTCGCCACTTTTTTTGCGATTGTTTTTGCAATTTCTTTAGCGGGAAAAGCCCTTACCAAGCTCGCAAATTTTGCTTCCTTAGGGATTTTAAACAAGCTCGCGGGGGGCTTTTTTGGCGGCCTTAAGGCGGTGCTGCTTATCTCTGTTGTGTTGCTGGTTTTTGATGGATTGAACACAAACCTAACCATTGTGTCTGAAGCTGATATCAAAGCCTCTATTTTATACAAAAAAGTGCAATCCCTAGCTCCGATAATTTTACCAAGTATTATTGGAGAGAACACCCCATTAGAATTCACAGATTTTCCTTAAATGTAAACAACGAAGAGTATTTAGGGCCATCAAATGCTACGAAAGGCGTTTCAAATAGTTTTCGAAGCTTTTATAGATTTGATTTTCAGCAACAAGGTTGGGAATAATCTTAATACGTTCCATCATATAACGCGGTTGATCTAAGAGCCCAATAAAAACCACATCGACACCCTTAACCTTCAGGTCTTGTAGTATATCCTCCATTACATAGAGCCCTGTTTGATCCAGATATTGCATTCTACTCAAACGGACCACAACTGTTTTTGCACTTTCAGGGATTTGTTTGTACAGCTGCTGAAATTCAGACGTGGAGCCGAAGAATAATGGCCCCTTGATGTGTTTGATAAAAACAGAATCTTTAAGGGCAACAGGAAACGCAACTTCATCGGGCCAAGCCTCTTCTTTTAGGGCTTTAACACTAGAACTCTTAGTTGTGGCATCACCAATTAGTTTCATAAACATCAAACAAGAAATAACAAGCCCAATTCCGACGGCAAAAATAAGGTCCCAAAAAGTTGATAATAGCAACACCGTTAGCATAATAAGCACCTCGGAACTCAGCCTTATTGAGGACCCAAATGAAATGTCCTTTGGCAAGACGGGAATAGCTTTTAAACCTTTGTAATCCATAACACCAACACCAACAGTTATTAAAATACCAGAAAGAACTGCTGCAGGAATTTTTGACGCAACCGGCCCTAGCACCAACAAAATAAATAACAACAACACACCAGCAATCATTCCCGAAAGCCTTGTTTTTCCACCAGAGTTGATATTAATAACCGTTCTAATTGTGGCACCGGCACCGGGGATTCCACCAAAGATTGCGGCAATACTGTTTCCAATCCCCTGCCCAATAAGCTCTCTATTAGAGTTGTGCTTTGTTTTGGTCATATTGTCTGCGACCACGCTTGTTAGAAGGGAGTCTATAGCCCCCAAAAGGGACAATGTTAGAGCCGTTAGAATGTATGGGCTGATGCTACTAAAACTAAAGCTAGAAAACATTTCTAGCTGAGGAACAGGAAGCCCTTCAGGGATTTTTTCTATAGGCTTATAATCTAAGCCAAATGCAATGGCGACGGAAGAAACAACAACAAGCGCTACAAGCGTGCTTGGAACGGCAGTAGTAATTCGTTTAAAGCCATAAATAATAAATATAGTCACTAGGGAAAGCAAGAGCTCAAGAGAATTGATGTTCTTAAGCGCCCTGGGCAGGGTTTTTATAGCCCCTATTGTTCCTGAAGCTTCTTTGGCCGCTAAGGATTTAGACTCTATAAGTATTTCTTGTTTTGTAATCTTTTCTGCCCTTGAAATCGTTTCTTTGATATTCTCAAGGACTAGGACTCCCTCACCAGCCTCATCTTTTAAAATCTTTTTAAGAATATTTTCTTCAGCCTGTGCTTTAAAACGATTGACATATTCTTCGTCATTTTTTGGACTATAGCCTAAGGAAGGTAGGATTTGGGTTAATAAAATAATAACACCAATAGCAGTCATAAAGCCTGAAACAACAGGGTAAGGAATGTATTTAATGTATTTTCCTAGACCCAAAAAACCCAACCCAACCTGCATTATTCCTGCCAACAAAAAAACCATTAATATTGAAGGCAAGGCTTTATTTACGTCTCCATTGTTGGTCGCTACAATTCCAGCAATCATAACCATACTTACAGCGGTCATTGGCGCTGTTGGTCCAGATATTTGTGTGTTGGTCCCACCGAATAATGCCGCAAAAAAACTTATAAAAATCGCACCGTAAAGCCCAGCGCTTGGGCCTAGCCCAGAGGACACACCAAAAGCTAAGGCTAGCGGCAAAGCAACAACACCAGCCGTGAGACCTCCAAAAGCATCCCCCTTCATATTAGAAAAGAAAGTGTTTATTGATTTTATTTTCATAAACTTTGGATGCAAAGCTGTCGTGACAGCTTATGGACATAAATTATTTAATTTAAAGGTAATGTATTTTAATGAATATTCACAGACGGTGGTGAATAACAACTATAGTGCTTTAAAAGTATCATTAGAAATCCACCCGGTTTTTCCGTCACTCAAGCGTATTTTTGACCAAGTCCCTTGAAAAGTTTCAATCAATCGGATTTTGGCACCCTCATGCAGCTTAAAAGCAGCCTCGCTTTTTAGGTTGGGCTCTAACTTAACATCAATTTCTTGACTAAACACCACGGCGTAATTTTCCGTATTAGACAAGTGTTCCTTATGAAAAGTTAAACTTAGCGCAACGATAAACCCAAAAAGGGAAAGCGAACCAAGCACAAAAAACAATCGTTTTTTTCTAGTACTATACGACAAATAATAGGCTGTAAAAAGACCTATAAAAATTAGCATCAAGCACACACATATGCCGGCCCAAGTATCTAACGCGAACAACTTAGCACCAGTGTTAATAAAACTCAAAAACCCTGCCTCAGGAATCGGTTCTATTTTGTCCACAGCCATTTTTTGAGCAAAAGATAAATTGTTTAAAGTCGATTTGTCTTCGGGCTTTAATAATAATGCTTTTTCATAGTAATAAATTGAAGGCCCGACCCTGTTTTGTTTGTAATAGCTGTTCGCTAAATTGTAATAAATCTCAGCAGAGTGCAGCCCATTGTTAAGGATGCTCTCGTAGGATTGCGCCGCCGCCGCATAGTTTCCTTCATTATATAAGCTGTTGGCCTTTTCAAAGGCCAATTCGACCTGAGAACTGACCCAAAAAAATGACCCAAAAAATAACGAAACCACTATTCTCATATCATCTTAATTGTTTGTCTAGGCGGTTAATAACTTCTGAAGCAGCACTGTAATCTTTTTTCATGTCAGAATCCTGAAGTGGCGTGTAGCGCGCCAACTCACAAGCCTCTAATAGCCCTAAAAAGCTAGAGACGTCAGCGCCTACTACAGTCTTTTCTGTTAATAAAAGTTTGATTTTGTCTTTACTAAATTCGCTTGTTTCAATTTTTAGCTTCGCTTTTAGGTAATTGTGCAACGCGCGTTCAAGCGCAATATAAAAGGCCTCTTTTTTTCCAATATTTCTTTTCGCAGCGCTTAAGTATTTCCTTGCTAATTTATTGTTTTTTCTGGTTTTATTTCCTGAGATATCCAACGCTCTTTTACCTTTAAATTTAGTATAAATAATCAAAAGCGGAATAAAAATCAAAGGCCCCAACAACAAAACCCAAAATAAGCGGCTTCCGTAAAAAAGGGGTTTATTTATTAGTTCAAGGCTTGTCGTTGTTTTAAATGACGAAAACTGACCCGAGCTTGAATTAACGGCACCTCCTTTTTCTTTTGTTGAAATAAGTCCTACAGCGGTGCTGCTGTTTGGATCAGGTTTCACAGAGATTAAAATCTGGTTTGATAGCAGTGTTTTATAGCTTTCAGAAACTGGATCAAAATAAGTGAATTCAACAGGTGAAATTGGGTAGCGCCCCGCTTCGTCTGGTACAATCGTATAATTATCGGCGGTACTCCCCAGCATCCCAGAAATTGAAATATCAATTTTTTCTAATCGCTCAGGCTCATAAACTTCTAAAGCTGCTGGCAGATTCGGTTTTGGAAGTTTAAACAATTTTAAATTCCCGCGCCCCTTAACTTCTAATGATAAGCGGAATGCCTCTGTTGCCATTAGTTCACTTCTAGATACACCTAAATTAAAATTAAAAGAACCGACGGCTCCAGAGAAATTTTTAGGCTTTCCTTCCTCCGGCAGCGGCTTTACATTTATGATTTTTTTACCCGCAGTGACTGTTCTATTGGTTGTGGTCATCACTTGCCTTCCAAAGAAATCTCTTCGACTAGAAGGGACTTCCACGCTAACATCAAGCGCTAAAGGCTCCAACGTTAGCTTACCAGATTTTTGAGGGTACAACACCGTCTTTTTTAGAACAACGTAGCGGTAATTTTCGCCTTTATATTTTCCTTCTTTAACGGAAAGTCCATTCACAGCTATATTTTGGCTCCAAAAGTCATTGTATCGTGGCGCATCGAGCTCGCTCCATTTGCGAACGCCGGTGTTTTCTGCAACATAAAGTTTGTAAACCACAGAAATAGACTCGTTTATATAAGGGTTTGTTTTTGAAATTTCTGCCACTAAATGGATACTTTCTTCCGCAATATATTCTGGGTCGTTTGGATCCTTAGGCTTATCTACGGCAGCGGTTACGGTAATTTCAATTGGAGAGGTTTTATAGGTCACTCCTTCGACCTCAATTTTAGATTGGCCAATTACGAAAATGCCTCTTTTTATCGGCGCTAAGAAGTATGTGTAACTTTTGGAATAACTACGAACACCATTGACCCAAGAATTATTTATCGATTGGCTTGGCCCCCCTACAACCTTGAAGTTTTGAAAGCTTGGAGGTGTAAAATTATCTCCGGCCTTATTCATTTTAAAATCAATGCGCAAACGCTCATTAACACCAAGTGTTTTTTTGCTAACACTGGCCTCAAACGTGACTTGTGCCAATAGAAGATTAGACACAAACAAAGCAACATATAGCACTCGAGACTTCATACACTACCAATCTTTTTCTGTTTGGACTTTAATGCCTTTCTCTTTTATAGCATTCATTTTTTCTTGGACCTTTTTCTCTTCATTATTCATGGCCTCTAGTAAGCTCTTTATTTGTTGCTTCGATAATTTTCCCGGCTGTTGCTCGGGCTTTTTGTTGTTGTCATCGTTTTTATCTCCACTTTTATCTTTAGGCTTGCCGTTTTCCTTTTTTTCATCCCCATCATCAGCGGACGCTTTATCGCTATCGTTTTCTTCTTTATTTTTATCTTCTTGGTCTTGTTTTTTGTCGCTGTCTTTTTTGTTGTCTTTATCTTTTTGATTGTCTTTGTCTTCACCCCCTCCGCC
>TARA_B100001057_G_C22869989_1_pt1 | contig 10300 bp, 15 predicted proteins | sample TARA_B100001057 | Tara Oceans TARA_B100001057 (sample SAMEA2621839) | marine metagenome | biome: marine biome (ENVO:00000447); feature: surface water layer (ENVO:00002042); material: "saline water (ENVO:00002010), including plankton (ENVO:xxxxxxxx)" | depth 5 m | reverse complement strand
TCTCCAACTATCTACAACAAACAAAATTAAACTTTTAAAAATATTAGGCTTTTGCATTTTTATCTCCTGTTAGACTATCTAACTCTTCTAAATTATGTTCTCCCAAAACTTCTACTTGAAAATTTCCTTCTTCGTTTCTATCAACAACAAAAGGTAAATCATATCCTTTGCTTTCTAAAATATCTACCTTTGCACAAAACTCATTAAATTCACTTGTACTTAATACTGCTTTCATTATGCCTCCTCTTCGTTATCATCTGCTTCTTCACTTGCAGATTCTGTATTTTGCTTTTGCTTTTTTAATATTTCTGCAATAGCATTTTCATAACTTAAAACTTCTTCTTTTTTCTCTTCTGTCATTTTTCTGGATCTTCTAAAATATCTTGTTTTTCATCTATTACCTTTCGCATAACGTCATGCTCTGTAACATCACACCAATTGCAAGGCTGTCCATATGGTATTTGTGTTTCCCCAACATCTTTACAAACATGTGTCCACCATTTACCATCCTGCTTCATCTATAAGTTCCTGTATTTCGTCAGGTATATCAACACCTGTTCTTTTTAGAAATACAAAAAACTTAACAAAAAATTCTTCCCAATCTTCTACTGTTGTAAAATCTCCATCAAACTCTATACTAGATATTATATTATGTTCATCCGTTCCTGTCAACTTATACTTTACAGCCATTATAAAATCTCCGCTCTATTTGTATATTTTATGTAAGGTTCAAAATAAGTTTTTCTAGCCATTTTGTCTATAGAGCCAGAAAATATCCCATCGTTAGAATATGTTAAATATTTGTCATTAATTTTAAAACAAGTATTTTCATTATACTTTGCAAGATCAGGAATAATAAAATTTAGTATTGGAATAAAATTTTCATTATTATTGCATTCCATATTAATAATGTCTGGGCAGTAATTAGGTGTAAATTCTAGACTTACAAATAAAGTTTTTACTTCTAATAACTCTTGTAGCAATTCTGCCCATAAATTGTATTGATTTCTATTACCTGGATCAAAATTTGTAAAATGTATATGATTTAATTTGTTATTAAATGCTCTACTTAAAATTTCGTCTCTAGGTTGCCAGCCGTGTACAAATAAAGTTTCCTTACCTTTCATAATTGTATTATCAATTTCACGACCTAAACTAAAAATCATGCCTCAAAATCTCCTGACATAATTTCATGTGTCATTGCATTTACATCATCATCTTGATCAAATTCTTCTTCTTCAAAAAATGCACCAAATCCTGCATTTGTTTTTGCACCAAAACTCATTTCATCTAGTAGTTTTACATTTTCCTCTATAAGTTCATAAGGATTAGGACAAGCAGGATCTAAAACTTCCTGACAAAAACTATCAAAGTATAATGCATTTGCAGGAACATAAGGACTAAACTCATTGCTTTTACCAGACTTCTTATCATTAATATAGTCTGTGTAATGTACATTAGTTCTGTACTTTTCTACATCTGCTAATCTGTTTGCTTCTTGTACCGCAGTAATATGATTGTACACACTATGAGCCATATAATAAAGATAAGTCTGTGTGTCCCAACTTGTACTAGTTGCACTTTTGGCCTTACCATTTTTATCTAGATCGCCTTCTGCCATAGCACATATATCGCCTACTGTTAATCTTTCCATTATAGGAGAATGAGCAAATGGCATAGGCAACTTGGAGCCTTTTAATGCTTGGTTGTCTATTGCTCTATCCATTAAGTAACTAAACTTTTTAGGATGGAAACTGTTATGTGTATATGTGCTACCATATGCACTATTAACAAACGGACTGGCGGCATCCATGCTTAAACATATATCTGGACTATCATGTTTTCTTAACATTCTTTGTATGCTAGTTAAATAACATGCCCAATTTAGTTTACCTGTACCCAAGAAGTGTATCCAGCCTTTGCCTTCTAGTAATCCATCTTCTCTTAATTTAAGGATACGTCTAAGTGCCATACGCATATTACGTTTTTGCAAATCAGCAAATGCATAACCTTCTAATGCAAGTTCACTGTTACCATATGCTTCTTGGCAAAATTTAGGATCGCTAAAATGCTTAACTTTTTCATACCATTCATCGCAAGTTGGTTCATCAACACCACTCATTACATTTAAAAACTTACACTTACCTGGTGTTCTGTTCTTCATGTAATAGTCCAAGTTGTATAAACTAATTTGCATAGTTTGTTCAAAAGTTTCTAATCCTGTTTTTTTATTAAAAGGAGGGAAGGCCGCAAAAGGAGGAACATCTAATGTCATTGCCCAATCACATTGTTCCTCTTCCCATTTAAGAATCTTGTTTACAAGTTTTTCCCTTTCAGGATCATTTGGATTAATAGCATTTGCCCAATCCATTTTAATTACACCTGTTGCTATTTGGAAACCGCCTGAGTCACCAAGTATAAGTGTTTTGTTTCTATCTCTATCAGTAATCATGGGCTCGCCGTCTAACTTCTGTAAATCAAGTTGAGCATGACCAGCCGAGTATAATCCCCAAGGATAGTAATAGTAAGTGTCTTTGTCTTTTAGGAAATCCATACCCTCATGGCCTAATTCTAGTCCTTCAGGTATTCTAGGTGCACCTTGTTTCTGTAATTTTTCCAACTGCTTAACATAAAAACTACTAATAGCAGGTAAAAATATTGCATAGTCCCTTTGTGTTTTTCCTAAATCTATCATGTTCCAAATCCTAACTGGCCTTTTATCCAGTCGTTTATATTATCTTCTTGTTCTTCTTTTTCTTGTTCTTGTGGCTTTCCAAATACTTTTTCTTCATGTTTTAGTTGAGCCCAATTCTTTTCTCTCATTACCACTTTACTCCCACATTAAAACTTAAAACATTTGTATCTATTGGATCTTCTGTATAAGTATTAGATAGTCCAAATAATATACCATTATCAAATGTGTAATTTAAAGCAGTTTCATTTCTTATATAAACATCACTTTCACTACCTTCTTCATATAAAAACTTATTAGTAAAGGTAACTCTGTCTACAATTTTTAAAGAAAACCATAAACTATTTCTGTAAATCATTTCGTTAATACTATCTGTTTGTAATGTTGCTAAAGAAAATTCATTACTTACTTTTATTCTTTCCGTTCTTAGTAATTTATAACCATAACCAATACCTAAAACTTTTCTATCGCCATCTGCTCTAAATTTATCATAATCATATCCTACTATACCAAATACATATTGCTTAGGTGCAAATGTATAATTGGATTTTGTATTAATTACAAATTCATTAAGTATTTCCTCATTGTCCTCTTCTTTATAAACATAATCAGTTTCCAATGTTTGTTGCCATTTATCCATTTCCCATTGATAGTCTAAACTGCCGTTTACAGAAGCAGAATCGCTATTAATAAATGTACCACCAAGTTTTGCACTTCCAGAACCATGTAATGGATTTGCTAAAAATCCAAAAAATAATATTAGTAAACTGCCTACTGCAATTTTAAAATATTTTTCCAGTTGCTGATCTGACATTTAACTCCTTGCTGGAAGTAAGTATGTGTATTTTCCTATTCCGCTGTCTACAATAATCTGCAATAGGCCTTGATCATTAATACTCATTACACAATTACCAGACTCACTTAATCTTAATATTTTAAGAACAATGTCTAGTGGCCATCTCCAATCCTTTGTAATACTTCCTTCTATATCATTACTAATAAGTATTTTCGTTCTATCACTTACGCCATCTCCAATATGGAAATATAATTGCGTACCATCTGTTTTAGGACTAAAGTTTGCCTCAAAACCACCTAATACACTATTAAAGTATCCTAAGTCTTTCAAATTTTTCTGTGAGGGGACAACATTTACATCGAACTCTGCACCTTTAAATTTTATTGCTTTTAGTTGCTGATTAATTACATCTGCTAACATAAATCTGTAATGTGCATCGTTACCATCTTGTGCAGTAAATTTAATTTCTACAGGTACATTATCTCCATTCCTTTCTTGCATAACAACTTCTTGCTTTGCATTTTCGTCATCAAAACCAGGATACTGCAAGTAACCTTGTAGCACTCCCATTCTGCTTAAACCAATTGTTGAGTCCACAAAGTCAGCAACCGCATTGTGTGTCTCTCCTTTAAAAATTACAGTTTTGTCTGCATCTACAGTTTCTACTTCAGTTTTGTCTAATGTGCCTGTAACTTTAACCATTTCAAAAATACCTAAACTATGTGTGTGTTTAAGTACATCTTTGAATACATCTTTAATAGCCATATTTTATCTCCAAGAATATAGTGTTATTATACATTATTATTTAGATAAGTCAACATATTTTTTCCAGTTTTTTTCGATCAAAATTCAAAAAATGCTTGTAATGTTTCACTCTCTGTTGTTCTACTTAATTCAAATCCTAAAGGACCTAAAACATTTTCTACTTTTTTATCCACAACACTTTCTTCCATTGCCTCTTCATCAAAAGGTAACTCCTTAAACCATTGTGGCAAGTTAAGTTCATCTGTAGGATATGCTACACTAGTATATCCCATAGGATTATTTTTTAATTTACAAACAACAACCTTCATACCATCACTTAAAGGCAAACTATAATTATCACTGTTTGCTTGTCTTAAATTATTCCAGTTTATACTTGCTCTAACATGTCCAGGAATCATATTGCTTTTGCCTTCATTTTTTACAGCATCTAATTTATGTAGTCTGTAATTTTCAGGAACTTTAGCCTTAGCCATTAACTTAGCCGTGTACATAGTTACATTATTAGCACGTTTAGGCATACCTTTTTTCCAAGGCTCTAACTCTTTAAAATAGTCTTTAAAATCTTTAATTTTTTGTATTGCATGTTCTTCTCCCATGCCTTTTAAAGAATCGATTAATACTTCTTCTAAAAAGTCCTGAATAAACTCAGGAGTATCAGAACGTTTAATTTCTAAACCCATTGCTTTAAGTTTGCCGCCTTCAGGCTGATAACCTTCAATATCTAAACATAGTATTGCATATCTTTTCTTTGTTAAAAACAGTCCTGATCTGCCTACAACTTCTCTTCCTGCTTTCATTACCTGTCCTGTTTCTAAAGGCACATTAAACGTATCTTTTAAGTATTGTGGGAACGTATCACTAACCTGATTAGATATATGATCATACAATTTTATTGCACTCTCCATTTCTAACTGTTCTCCTTCAGGCAAGGCCGGTGTTGCAGTAAAGTAAACAGAGTCTGTGTCTCCATATATAATACAATCTCCTTCATGATTATATTCTCCAGTAAGCATAAGATTAGTTTGAGCCCCCATGTGCCTTGTAATACTTCTACCTGTTAATGTAGTACTTTGTCCTATACGTTTATCATAAAACCTACAACCAGGATTAAGTATAGCACCATATAAACTGTTTAACTGAATCTTTTTAACTAACTGCCTTTTATCCCAAAAAGCAATCTCTTCAGATGTTGTTGCCTCTTTTTTCTTCTTCTGCATTTGTTGTCTTTCTGCATACCAACGTTCTAATAATCCAGGAACAATTCCCTGAAAGTCTGTTTTAAATATTGTGCCATTTGCACTTATATTCCACGGTTGCCCACTATTAAAAACTAAATTGTAAACATCAGCACCAGTAACTTTATGTGTAGACCCATCTTCCATATCCAAATCCATCATATGATCTACATCTTTGTTTTTAACAAACTCATATTCATCTGTTCCAAACTTACCATGCCAAGCATCACTAAATGTTTTTTTCTCTAACTTCATTGCATTAGTAATTGTTTCTTCTGTGTAATCTAAACGTAACTGCCCTACAATAGTTTCAGGAGCCATGTTTAAGGCTCTGAACACACTAGGATACAGACTGTTTAAGTCCATGCTACCTACCCATTCATGAAAGCCTTTTTTAGGAGTTGCCACAAAGGCACCGGCCGCCTGATCTCTTTCTGATGCTTTAGGCCTGTCAGGGACTACAAACTCCCTCCTGTGTGCCTCATTTATAATTGCTTGTTCTGTTGTTGCTACTGCCCCCATTGTTGCTGGAAGTAATATTGTGTTTTCATGTGCAATAATATTTGCAAGATCGATAAACATTAATTTTTTATCCATTTTTGCAAGTAGCATAACGTCTTGTATATTATACTCTAAAAATTTTACAAAGTCATAATTGTAAAGTCTATCTAGACTACCTTCATAAGGGACTTTTTTCTCCCCTATTTCCATCTCTCCTATATAGTCTAGCCTATAACTATGTCGTTCCTCATAATTGTATTTCCTATATAAGTTTAGGTAGTCTAGATGAACTCGACCTACTAGGTCATAACTGACAACTTCTTTGCCATATTGCTCAAACTTTCTTTCTTTAGGAAGTTTTTTCATAAGACACAGTCGCCTAGTTTCTGCTTTACCCATTACTCTGGTAATTCTGTTTACTATATAAGGTATATCATAACCTTCACTGTTCCAACCACTAATAATATCTGCATCATCTATTAGTGTAAGGAAAGCATCTAGCATTTCTTTTTCTGTTTTATATAAAATAACTTCAGGCATGCCTTTTGTCATTTCTTTTGCTTGTTCGAAAGATATCCTTTTAGGAGGAACTGCAAGACAAATCATAGTTTCCATCCAATCTAAATAGATACCTATAGCAGTAATAATAGAATAAGGATCTTGAGGACTGCTATATCCTCTTGCAGGATCAAAGTCAGATTCTATATCTATAAATGCTGTTTGTAATTTAGGAGCAGGAGAATTAGTATAATTTTCTGCAAGTGTTTTATTAAGTGGTCTTATATCACTTTCATATAAGCCATTGTGTTTGTTTATGCCAACGTTCTTTTTAAAGTCTTTTATATTAGCACACCTAACTTCCGTTACAGGATCGCCATATATACTTTTGCTTTTGCCTTTTGGATCTTTGTAATAAAAATTATGTACAGGTTTAAGTTCTTTAACAACCCTTTCTCCATCCACACGTTCTACGACAGTAACAATGTCTTTTGCTTGTTCGTAAAATGCGTCTACATAACTCATAGATAGTCTACCTTTAAAATGTTATTATATAACTTATTTGGAAATTGTCAACGATTATAATGTCTTACCAACAACTTCCAAAATAGTCTCCAACTCATCAAAATTATCCCTTTCATCGGTAAATTTTGCCTTGTGAGCAACCTTAACGGCCTTCATAAGAATGCCAGGTTTTATATCCATTTCTTCTGCTATTGCTTTGACTGTTTCTCTTAATCCTGTGCTAAGAGCGTCAACTTCGTGTAATACTTGATCGCCTTCTTGCACTAATTTTTTTAGCCTGGCGATTTCTTCTTGATTAAATACTTTATTGAACGACATATTTATTCCTTTATATACTTTTATTTAATTGATTGAAATTAAGTATAACAGAAATTCTGGCTATGTCAAGATATTTAATTGAATTGCTAAAGGATTTGTATTTGGTAACTCTGGAGTATAGTTTTTTACTTCAACAGTAAAGACACTTTTAAAACCAGGAGGCTGTATAAAAGACAGTTCATTTAAAATATTTCTGTCTTTTATAATATTGCCCTGCTTGTCATAGGCAACAAACTCGTTACCTAAATAATGAACTTCTAAAATCATACCTCAACAGAGGCTTCGAAAGTAAATTGAATATCGTCAAATTCTTCAAAAAGCATTTCAGAAATCTTATCACCTTCGTCAGCATCTATCTCCTCAAGTAGAATAATTTCATATATCCACATAAGACCCTCTGAGTCCTCACTAGTATATGCAATTACTTCTATGCCTACTTTTGATTTTTCTTCATCATAAGCAGTTAATACTTTAGTAGGTACAACACTTTGTACAATGTCGTGATAAGTTATAACGTCTTGATCGTCTAACTCGTCTCTACATAATATTCTTACAAAGTGTTTTATAAACATGATTAATCTTAACTTTTATCTTTATCTGTTCCTGCGTACAAACCAAACCAGGCCGCACCAGCACCAACAATAATACTTATCAAACCAGATTGTTCTAATGTTGGTTCTTCGAGTCCCATAAACCACATAGTGGAATAATAAAGTAGGAATACATAAACACTTAAAAATAAACGTGGGAAAATTCTCCATGCGTCTACGGCTCTTGCCATGTATATCCAACCTTGGTATGGATTTTTACTACTGTCTACTGTTTTTGTGTCGACTTCTAGTTCTATCTGTACAGTCTTTTTTTCAATGTCTGCCATTGTTACTCTCCTTTTAAAACTGTGTGTACTACTATTTATCTATAAATATCAATATGATTCAGATAGTAGTAGAACATATATCAGATAATAGTTTTTTAACAATAAATGATATGGTTGACCATAAAACATCTGAATATTCGCGAATAGAAGTAGATAGAAGTTGGCAACAAAAAAATCATTCATCTTGGAATAAAAAATTTTATGATGGACGCCATTTCAAATTAATAACACTTGACGAATATGATCCTGATATTCCAGCATTTTATTTAGTAACTTTGAATCATTGTGTTGATAGATTTAATAGCACGTGGGTAAATTTTTTAAGAAAAGATACTGTTAGATTTTTAAAGGCAAATAATATACCTATAATTTTATCGCAACCGATAGAACATACATACGACTTTATATCTGAATCGCATGGAGAAAATAGGCTGTCCAGATCATTAGATAATTTAGATATTTTACTTTGTGGAAGAGAATTATATACTAATGATATTTTAATACATGGTATATCTAAAATACACAGAAAACCTTGGACGTTAAATGGTAGAAGACTTACAGATGTATTTTCTTACCATTTTTTAGATGAAGCAAAAGATTTTGATAGATATGGAAAATCTACAAAATTTCAAGATCATGTAGATAATTTTCATTTAAAAAGCAAAAAATTTATTTGCTTAAATAGAGTGCCTAGAGAACTTAGAACATTATCTTTACTAAAAAATAGAGAATTTTTAAGCGATAGTTACTATACATTTTTAGGCGAAGAGCCGCCATGGCGACAAATGTCTACTCACGAATTAAATATAAGATTTGAGGAATCATGTAGAATACAACAAGATTTAGAGGTTTTACTAAAACATAAAAATGAAGTACTACCACTGATACCTATGACCTTACCTGATGATGAAGTAAGTAATCAGAGAGAAAATAATATTTTAAATCAATATAGAAAAGAAGTGTGGTATGAAGTAGTAATGGAAACACATGATCTTGCATTCCATAAAATACCTATGTCTATATTATCAGAAAAAATTACTTGGCCTATTTTAAATCATTTGCCTTTTATAACTGTAGGCCATAGAATGAATACACAATTTTTACAATATTTAGGATTTAAAACATTTGATGATTTATTTTTTAAAACTGCAGAATTTAGGCATACAGGCACTAATGTATCTGAATTGCTTGAATGCATACATGAAACTATTAAAGATTATAATAGTAAATGTAATGCAGAAAATTTTATGGAAATTAAAGACAGATTAGAATTTAACTACAATCATTTGTTACAAACGGATTGGACTGAGATAGAGAAGAATAATTTTTTAAATCCATGGGGATTTCATAATTAGTCACTATATTTAAAATTGTACATATTAAAATTACTCATTTGTTTTGAAATCAAACTACCTAATCTTTTGCCCCTAAGTTTATTAAACTCTTCAACTTGCCTATTGTTCTCTTGACTAGTTAAAACTAATTTATTTTCTAATTCCTGAACATATTGATCTGATATAGAAAACTCAGGACATATTTTTTTAAGATATTCGTTATGCATAGTAATTGTAGGATGTGCATCTACTACGTCTGTATCTTGATAACTGTAACCAGAAAAGAATGGTTGTTCCTGCAAGTAAGTATAAAAACTTTTTTTGTCTAGTTCAAATAAATCTTCTAGAGCATCTATATAGAAGTCTAAATCGATACTCTCATAATCCTCTCTTAATTTATTTGTGTCGAATCCTTTTAATAGATAAAAATTAATTCCTTTAGATTTACAAATCTCCTTTATAGACTTTAAACTTGCATAACTTTGCATTAGACAATAAGCATTACTATAAGAATATTTAAAAAAATCTTCAGAAAATTTGCCCTCTTGCCAAACATTACCGTTGCCTTGCCATCCCCAACTGCCTAATTTCCCATCGTGTGGCAACCATACATCATGTCTAACAAAAGAGGAGGACATTAACATAACTGTATCTCCTTCTCCTAAATTAAGAATAGTGTCTGCTTCGTTAAATATGACGTGCATAAATCCGTGACCAGACCCAGCATTACCTAAATTGTAATACTCGTCAAAGTGCGTA
>TARA_B100001057_G_scaffold482520_1_pt1 | contig 10302 bp, 16 predicted proteins | sample TARA_B100001057 | Tara Oceans TARA_B100001057 (sample SAMEA2621839) | marine metagenome | biome: marine biome (ENVO:00000447); feature: surface water layer (ENVO:00002042); material: "saline water (ENVO:00002010), including plankton (ENVO:xxxxxxxx)" | depth 5 m | reverse complement strand
ACCTTACCAGTAAATTGAGTAAGTTCTTTTGTAACACCTGCTACCATTATCTCTCCAATATAACAAAGTGTCCAAAATGATTGTCAAACACTTGAACTAGGTTTTCATAATCGCCATTCATCATTTCGGTTAGTATTGCCGAACCATCCATTCCAAGTTCTCTTGCAAAACGTTTTGCATGAGCCATCATATGAAAAGCATTACCTTCAGGACCAGTAAGGTCTATTACAACTTCAGTTACCGGTTGCTTTGTTCTAATCATTTTGATCTTCCTTTAGTGCATTCCACAATGACTGAGGAATAACTTGATATCCCTGGGCGGCTTTTGCCAAGCAATATGCTTGATATGTTGGATAATCAATAGCTAACATCTGTATGCTCCATTGTTGTAAGCTCTACTTTCTTTACACCGTTTTGCTTGCCGATGTAGTAAAAGTACTTTTTAGCACTTTCATGTGTTTTGAAATAGCGAACCTTTTTTGGATAGTTATAGTAACCATATTCAACTTTAAACATTCTTATAACTCCTTAACTTACTCTTATACTATAACACCAAGAGCTCATACTGTCAACCTTTTTATTGTGTTAAGTTAAACACACATATAACCGCTTCATTATATCAATTAAATACCTATAGTACTAGAATGGTACGGTGTGAGTGAGAGTGAAACAGAATGGTTGATCCAATTACAGCATTAGCAGCAGGCACTGCGGCTTTTAATGCAATTAAAAAAGGCTTCCAAGTTGGCAGAGATATCGAGTCAATGGGAGGAGACTTATCCCGTTGGATGGGTGCGGTTAGTGACATTAACAAAGCCGATGAAATGGCTAAAAAGCCGCCACTGTTTAAAAAAGTATTTGCCGCAGGTTCCGTTGAAGAAGAAGCAATGGCTACCTTTATGGCTAGAAAAAAAGCAGAAGATATGAGATCAGAACTACGCAGCATGATTAGTGCAATGAGAGGGCCTAGTGCATGGAATGAATTAGTTGCTGAAGAAGGAAAAATTCGTAAACGTAGACAAGAGATGATTTACGCACAAGAAGAATACAGGCAAAAAGTTATTGAATGGTGTGCCATAGGACTAGCCGGATTGGTAGTTATTGGAATGGTAAGTTTCTTTGTATGGTTAGCAATGAAAGAGCGAGGCATTTTATAGTTGTTGGGTCATGTTTTTGTATTAGTACTTTTAATCGGTGGAGCTCAACAAGGTGGGCAACCTATGTATTTCGCAAGTTTAAAAACATGCAATTGGTATGCAGCTAATATGACAAAACGATATGGATCAATGGGTGGCGTAGGAGGTGAGCATACTGCGTTAGCATATTGTAAACCTAAGTATGTGGATAAAGCTAATACACTTGTTTACGAATAAGGAGGCAATTTTTGATCCAAACCAATAAACCTTTAAAATTTTCCAAAGACAGTCCAATATACAAAGCCTGTTTTGAACCACAACTTATGTTACATAGACACATGGGCTTTAGTAGTTTTTATAAAAATAAAAAACGTAATCAACGTCTCCACGAAGACTGGATAAGAGAAGTACGTGGCTTACAAACTCGATCTCGTTAGATCATTTCGTATTTTCTCATCTTAGCTATCAAATTAGTTCTGCCAATACCAAGTGCATTAGCGGCTCTAGTTCTATTGCCTTTGTGTACTGCTAGTGCATGACTAATTTCTTCTGTTTCTAATTCTGTAACAGCTTTGGGTAATTTTAAAGTTTCTCTCGGAGCTGGTTGTAAATCGTCTAATGCGGCCCAGATATAATCCTGTTCCGATAGTGCTTCTATATCCTTCATAAACACTTTCCTATGTGTAACAAAAAGATAACACCTTTTTTAACTCTTATGGCTAATTTAAGCGATATCTTAGATAAGTACTTATGTAAGACAAAAAATACAGATTTTTTGGCTAAAGGTGTAAATATTTTTACACCAACCGGTAAATACAAGTGAGTGAGACAAATATAATGAGAATCTTTACGATCGGTGCAATAGCACTGTTATTATCCGTACAATCTGTTCATGCCGAGTTGACCTGGGGGTTCAAGTCGCCTGCGTTTCATTATGGCAATGGTTATTCGACACATGTATTAAGTGTTGAACAACTACAGCATAATAGAAGAGAAGACCAACGCAAGGAACGTGAAGCCGAGGCAAGAAGAATCGAACGTGAACTAGATAATACAGTCTTATCTAAATTTATGAGGAATGTAGAAAGTAGAATATACGCTCAGCTTTCAAAACAAATGGTAGACAACATGTTTAAAGTTTGTGACGAAGCGGCTGAGGATGCAACATGTACAGCGCCAACAGGTGGTACAGCAGAAGTTGAGGATGCAACTATCACGTGGGTCAGAGATGAAACCACAGGATCAATCACTCTCACAGTAGCCGGGCCAGATGGGACTACAGAAATTACCATACCCGGAGCAGGAGAGTTTTTCTTTTGAAGCATAGTTTAATTTTAATACTCGTAGGCATACTTTTATCGGGTTGTACTGGTATGATTGATGCAGCAAAAGCATTTAGGTTTAAAGCCAATGCACCTGCACAACTTCAAGTATCTCCTAACAAGTTAAGAATGAACAGCGTTCCAGAACTGGATGGTAAAAATATTACCATTGCAGTTTATAATTTTTTAGATAAAACAGGACAGCGTAAACCAGCAGATAAAATTGCTAATTTAAGTAGTGCAGTTACCCAAGGTTCAGAGGTTTGGGTAATCAACGCACTAGAAGAAGTTGGCGGTGGCACTTGGTTTACTGTCGTTGAGAGGGTAGGACTAGACAATCTAGTTAAAGAACGTCAGCTTATACGCAACACAAGAGATGTGTATGAAAAAGAACTACCCAACGGTCCCACTCTTCTTAAGCCAATGGTATTTGCCGGACTAATCCTCGAAGGAGGTGTAGTTGGGTATGATAGTAATGTAGCTCAGGGAGGCGCAGGAGCAAGATATCTTGGAGTCGGCGGACAAACTGAATACAGAATGGACACAGTTACCGTAGTAATGCGAATAGTAAGTGTGAGTACCGGTAAAGTATTAATGAGTATTGCTACTGAAAAAACTATAGCTAGTTATAGAAGTGGCGCAGATGTGTTTAAGTTTTTAGACCTAGGAACAAAGCTAGTTGAAAGTGAAGTTGGTTGGTCAATTAATGAACCAGTTAATTATGCAGTAAGGGCAGCGATCGAAGCTGGCATAATTGAGTTAATATATGAAGGCGAGAGAAAAGGGTTTTGGAAATTTAAGAAACCCTTTGCAACAGTGAGAGAGTGAGAAAAAATGCGTGGCATATTAATGATTTTTGCCTTTCTGGCTATGTCTGGTACTGCATTCGCCAACGACATCTACATTGAACAAATCGGGGATACTCTTGATTTAGACATTGTACAAGATGGATCTAATAACGAATTTGGTGACGGTACAACAGACGCCTTACTGAACGGTGATGATATGACCTTCAGTATTACACAGACAGGTAATTTAAATACAATAGATGCACTAATTAAAGGCAACAACTATACAGGCACATGGGTATTTACAGGTAATAGTAACACAGTTGACATGAAGTGCGCCAGCACTGGTGGCGCAAATTGTGAGACTGTAACAGTGAATATTGCAACAACAGGCAACAGCAACCAATACAAAGTTTATATCGGCGAAAACGCAGATGCCGATAACCTTACTGCTAACTTTACTGTTACAGGTGATGGTAACGTAATTGATGTAAACAATGATGCGACTGCATCTGATATTACAGTTACACTTAATAATAGCAGCAGTACAGCAAGTGGAACAATCAACAATTCAGGCAGTGGATTAACAACTGGACAAGGCGGCAACTACGTTGACATAGATCAATCCGGTGCTGGTGATAGTGCAGGGCACAGTATTACACTTGGAGTAGTTGGAGGCGGAAACAATATTAAAGTACTTCAGTCTGGTGTTGGTGATAACAAAGTAGACATGACTATGCAAGGAGACAGCGGTGACGTCAACATTAGTCAAACTGATTAGCATAGCGTTTTTCTGTAGTGCTACCACAGCATATGCTTTAGCGCCTGACGCAGGTGCAATTGGCAAAATTAAAGGAAGCGGTGTACTAGAGAGAAACGGTGCAGTTGTAACAGGCGATACAGGTGTTGGTGTTAAAAGCATGGACACCGCCGTTACAGCCAACGGTCAGATGCAAATTGATTTTGTAGACGAAACAAGAGTTGATATTACTGAACACAGTAGATTACTTATTGACGAGTTTGTTTATGATCCTGGAAATAATGTAGGTAAACTAGGATTAAAAGCAAGCCTAGGCACTATGAGATATGCTAGTGGTCAAATTGCTAAAAAATATAAACAAAATGTAAAAATCCGTACTCCTTCTGCTACTATTGGTGTAAGGGGTACTGATTTTGTTTTGGTAGTAGACGAAGTAGGTAGCACAATGGTAACACTGTTACCTAGCTGTGATGAAGAAGGATATTGTTTTACTGGAGAGATTAAAGTTGAGACTGATGCAGGATTTGTTATTATGAATCAATCATTTCAAACTACTATGACTAGTATTAGCAGTCAAGCACCTACTAAGCCTCTTATACTTAAACTTAATGAAGAAGATATTAATCAACTGCTGATACTGAGAAAGAAATCTCCTTACCAAGATGAAGAGATGGAAATAAGGCGTAATGCCAGAAAGATGTTTGACTTTTTAGGCATTGACTTTTTAGAGTTTGAAGACCTTGACGGCGATGCACTTACCGATACCCTCAATGATATTTGGGTAACACAACTAGACGAATCAGATTATATGCTTGCAGACTTATTGTATGACATGTTGGACAGACTGAATGCACTATTATACTCACTGTTCAAAGATCACTTGCAAATGCAAAACGAAAAGTTTTTTGTCAAAGAAGAATATGGATTTGATCCAGAGACAGGAATACGTTTTGAAAAAGACGGAGACTATTATGTTGTTGAGAGAAGAGACAACGCTGGAAACAATTACTTTAGATTACGATTACATGATCAAAATGGATATAGATTGGACTTTACACAAAATGATTGGGAATACTGGGACTACATGGTTGGTACTTCTGGCAATAGTGATATTGTGCTTAAACAGCAAGACTACTAGTGCAAACGACATTTATATAAATCAAGTTGGACATGATACTGATATAGATATTGTGCAAGATGGTGCAGACAATAAAGTAAGAAGTTTGAGTACTACTGGCGGTGATGCTAGGCTTAGTGGTAACAACAAAGTTGTTGCACTTAATCAAACTGGAAATAACAATAGAGTAGGTATCTGGACAAGCGGTACATATCAAACAATAAACGTAACACAAGACGGCAATAGCAATGTAAGTAGAGTAGATAATCATGGCAATCACAACGTCATCACACTAGATATAGATGGCGATAGTAATATTACACATACCGAAATAGGCAACGGCGGCGACGATAATAACAATATGAATCTTACTATAGACGGTAATAGTAACAATGCATATGTTGAAGTACTAAACGGTGACAGCAATAATGTAGATGTACAAATACACAAACAAGATAATAATATAATAAGAGTCACAGTAAATGGCACCAGCAATAATGTTAAAGCATGGCAAGGCAAACATGAAGATGGTAGTGTAGATGCAGATGAAACTGGCGATAACGAAGGATATTGGATTGTAAGTGGTAACAGTAATACTCTTGCAAGTTATCAAACAGATGACAACGGCAATGGTGGTCAACATTTTGCAAACTATATAACTGGCAGTAGCAATACAGTAAAACATACACAGCGAGGTGCAAGTGACCACAGAGGCTTTATTGAAATAGGCGGCAACGGCAATACTGTAGAGCTTACACAAAGAGGGAATAGCAATGTACAGTTCGCTGATATTGTACTAGATGATGGACACACAGTAGACGTGCATCAGAGATACGGAAGTCATACTACAAATATAGATCTTACAAATGCAGGTGGTGCATATAATTTAGATCTAACACAAAATGCAAACACTAATCAATCGTACAACATAACAGGTATATGTACCAATGCATTAGGCTGTGGATTAGTAGTTAATCAAAATTAAGGAAAGATGTAATGATAGAATTAGTAGTGGCAGGATATTTACAGTGTCAACTAGTACATCAAATGATAGTAAAAGAAGATTTGCATTGTTTTTATCAATGTACAGACACAACTAAAGAATATGCATCAACACTAAAACAATACAGTTGTCCAAATAAGTTACTCGAAGACAGACCTGCATTACCTTTTAAAGAACAGGATCGCAAAGGCAATAGATGGACTGAAGAAGACTACAAAAAGTTCGATAAGTAACTGCATGAAAATATTAACACATTGGACACTAGCATTTGTAACTGTACTACTAGTCACATTATTTCATTACAATAATAATTACGTTGTAGAAACAGCAAGATTAAAAGGCTTTGACTTACTGCAACAGTATGACGAACCTGTGCAAAGCACAGACATTGCTATCGTACAAATAGACGAAGCCGCTATTGAAAAGTATGGACAATGGCCCTGGAAGCGTGATGTACTTGCAGATTTAATATGGAAACTTAGAGAAGCAGGCGCAGGTATAATTGTGTTGCCTATACTGTTTAGTGAATATGATAGACTAGGAGGTGACCAAGCACTGCAAGAAGCTATAGTTGGCAATGGAGTTGTAATAGGTCAGAACGGGAGCTTTGGAGCTGACAAAAATGGTGTGCCCAGAGGAGTAGCAAAAATTGGCGACCCACTACCTTTCTTGTTTGAATGGGACGGAATGCTTGGACCAATACCATTTTTTGCAAATGCAGATGGTGTTGGTGTTCTTAACACAGTACCAGAAATAGATGGTGTTGTTAGACGCTTGCCTATGTTGATGCGTGTTGGCGATGCAGTATATCCAAGTATTGCTATAGAAACAATTCGAGTTGCTGTAGGCGAACAAAGTTATCAAGTAAAAAGTAACGAAGGTGGTATTGATAAAATGCGTGTTCCTGGATATGCTACAATACAAACAGACAGCAATGCTAGAATATGGTTGCGTTGGAATAAACAGTTTGAAACTTTAAGTGCAGTAGAAGAGGACATGTTCTTTACATTGGCAGATAAGACTGTAATAATTGGCGTAACAGCAGATGGATTAGCAAATATAGTAGCAAGCCCAAAAGGTGGACAGTACAGCTATATGCCCAATGCTACTGCATTACAGAATATACTAGATGGAGACACAATATCTCGTCCGTATTGGGCTCTTTTACTAGAGATAGGCACTACATTTAGTATAGGATTTTTGATCGTTATACTTGGTCGCTTTGCTCCATACTGGTTAGCAGGTGCAGGTATTTTAATATTTGCCGGGGGCATTGGTTATGGTGTTTACTATGCTTGGATAAATTATTTGTATTTGATAGATGGTACAATGCCTATGCTAGCTGTTATACTGGTAGGCTTACATGCTGTATTTGCACGTTTTGTACTAGAGTTCTTTGAAAAACAAAAGATTAAGAAACAGTTTGCTGGATATGCATCACCAACAGTTGTTCGTATGCTACAAGAAAATCCTGCACTAATTAAAGAAGGTATGAAAAGAGAAGTTAGTATTGTGTTTAGTGACTTGCGTGGCTTTACTCCATTGGGTGAAAGTTTTGGCGATGATGTAAAAGGATTGACAAAAGTTATGAACTCATACATGGACGCTATTACTCAGCCCGTATTAGACATGGATGGAATGATAATTAAGTATATAGGAGATGCAAGTATGCATATACACAATGCTCCTATACACGACTCACAACACCCAAAGACAGCGGTGCAATGTGGACTAGATATGCTAAAAGCAGTGGAGATATTTAATGACAAAATTACAAGTGAAGGCAGACCGCCAGTGGGCATGGGTGCGGGCATTAATACCGGACTTGGCTACCTTGGAGAAATGGGGTCAACACAAAGACACTCATATGATGTATTGGGGGACAGCGTCAGCACAGCCGCAAGAATTGAGAGCAAGTGTAAAGAATACGGGTGTGTACTATTAGTAGGTGATGCTACATACCAACAAACAAAAGATGATTTCTTTTGGTTAAAAGTAGATGACCTGGCTGTAAAAGGAAAAACAGTAGGTATAGGTATTTGGACTGTCTTAGATAATACTAAGAGATCTTGGAGCGTAGCACAACGAAAGCATCGAGAAATGCATCAACTGTATAAAGATCAAAAGTTTCAAGAAGCTATTGAACAATGTAAATTATTACACAATCATTTTGACAATAGAATGTCAGGATATTATGATATGTGGATAGAACGTTGTGAATATATGAAAACACAAGACCTACCTAGTGATTGGAATGGTGTTTTCATAGCAACAACAAAATAGGATATAGATTATCGATGATCAATCTTACGATGTTCTTCAATGTCATCGATATCTATGTCCAATTTTCTTCCCGTCATCTTCTCATATTCTTCTTTAAACTCTAAGACCATGTTTATCTTAGTTTGTAATCTTATCATGTCGTTATCTAACATGCGTACTCTATCTACTAACCCTATTAGAGTTTGAGTTGAATCGTTAAGTACTGGTTTTACTTTAGTAGTTGCCCACACCCATATATAATAAATGAAATATCCAAGTCCAATAGCGGCAACGATTGGAAAGCCATATTGATTAACCCATTCAGCAAACGTCGACATTACCTAGATCCAATATAACCTGCAATGATTCCTATCAGACCTGTTAGCGCCATCTTCATTAACGTAATAACACTTTCATCTACTGGTCTGTTTTCTTGTAGTGCTACATAATAGTCACCTACAATAATTATTCCAAGTAAAGATAATACTCCAACAACTAAAGCTACAATAATTAAATCTTTTAAGTCTTTAATCATTCTACAGTCTCCGCTTCTTTAGCTTCTACTTGTTGTTTTTCATCTTCTGGATTACATCTCATCAACCATCCACTTTCGTTTACAATAAAACGATCTCCTGGTCTATATAAAAAGTTTTCTTTTTGCTTATCAGTTCCGTCTTCAGTCCAGCCCATTACTTCACCGGGCCAGTCACCTTTAACTGAAAATCCTTTGCCATCTGGCAAGCTGGCGATTGTGTAGTCTACCCACATCATTGGTTTTCTCCTCAGTCTTTTCTCGCATCTTCCTTGCCTTCATTAGCAGCAATGCGATCAACATTCGGACGTACTCCAAGTGCATAACTCATTAAAGCGTCAATTTTAACTAAGTCATTGTTCATTGTTTGTACACGGTTGTCTAAACTTTTCACAATACTGGCTTGCATCATGACACTCCCTGTCACTCCGTCAAGTATAAATTTTATTGTGAGAAAGACTAGATATCCTGATGCACCTGCTGCGGCTATTGGAAATCCAACATCCGAAACAAGTTTCAACATGTCACCCATATAAGTACTCCTCTGTCTGCACTACTATTTATAGTATATTAGTACAGAAGTAGAGGTGCTTAGGTTAAATTCGTTGAAGTTCGATTAGTGTAGCACTCAGATTAATCTCTACATCAGCTACCTGAGTATGTTTTACTATTGCATTTCTAATAATTAGCACTGCTTCGTCCTGCTGGTCTTCATTAGCACCAAAGAATTCTATATTACGATATAACCAACGATACATTTCTTCGTATTCGTCAGCACGACAGTTTGCAATAATTAATTTTCTTGCTTCTTTTATTTGTCCAGCTTTAAACATATCAACCATTTTGATACGCCAGCCTGTGTCTACATCAGTTGCTTCTGGTTGTGCTAGTACACCATCTACTACAGCCATTTGCACACTATTAATTGTTTTACGCAAGTCTGGATAAGTTGCACGAACAAAACTGTCCAGTGTTTCTAATTCAAACTGTACATCATTACCAATCAATATTTCAGCACACTTTGCTGTAAACTCATTGGTGTCTAAACTTGTAATATGAAAGCCTTGACATCTACTGTGCAATGCCGGAATAATTTTATTGGGATAGTTACAAGTCAGTATAAAACGTACACTAGCATGATACTGTTCCATAACACCACGCAGAGCCGCTTGTCCTTCAGCACTGATATAATCAGCCTCATCAAGTAGTATTACTTTATAATCACCCCAAGGCATAGTTTCACTAAAGTTACTAATCTTGCGTCTAATAAGATCAACACCGTTGTCACGACTTGCATTAATTAACAGTACATCAGCTTCTTGTACACCCAAATCATTGATGAGAACTTTTGCTAGTGTAGTCTTACCTGTACCAGCACTACC
>TARA_B100001057_G_C22869993_1_pt1 | contig 10307 bp, 11 predicted proteins | sample TARA_B100001057 | Tara Oceans TARA_B100001057 (sample SAMEA2621839) | marine metagenome | biome: marine biome (ENVO:00000447); feature: surface water layer (ENVO:00002042); material: "saline water (ENVO:00002010), including plankton (ENVO:xxxxxxxx)" | depth 5 m | reverse complement strand
AAAAAAAACAATAGAGGCTATTAGACAGGCTAAGAATAAAAATGGAAGAGTTATAGCTATAGGAACCACCTCTGCGCGGGCTATAGAGGCGCATTCAACTGTAAAATCTGTGGAATCATGGAAGGGAGAAACAGAGATTTTTATTCGTCCCGGTTATCGGTTCCAGGTTGTCGATGCATTGCTAACAAATTTTCATTTACCCAAATCTTCCCTACTCATGCTAATTTCAGCTCTGACAAATAAAGAATTTATAATGAATGCTTATAACTATGCTGTAGAAAAAAAGTATCGTTTTTACAGTTATGGCGATGCGATGTTAATTTTGCCCAAAGGACTAAAATGAGATTTAAAATAATTAATGAGGATAACCTAGCAAGAACTGGACTGATATCTTTGAGGCGAGGAGAAATACAAACCCCAGCTTTCATGCCCATTGGAACATACGGAGCCGTTAAGAGCGTCACTCCAGAAGAGTTGAGTGAGAGTTCTACAGATATTATTCTTTCAAACACATTTCACCTGATGTTAAGACCGGGTGTTGAAATAATAAAGAAACACGGCGGACTGCATGAGTTTATGAATTGGAGCGGACCTATTTTGACAGATTCAGGTGGATTCCAGGTGTTCTCATTGGAAAAGAAAAGGAAAATAACAAAAGATGGGGTGCATTTTCAGTCTCCTATTGACGGTGCTAAAGTGTTTCTTTCTCCAGAACTCTCAATTGATGCTCAGCATCATCTCGATTCAGATATCGTCATGATTTTTGACGAATGCACAATATATCCAGCCACAAAAAAAGAAGCTAAAGATTCAATGGAACTTTCTATTCACTGGGCAAAGAGATCAAAAAATTCATTTCTTAAGTTAAAAGAGGATCAAGCTGAAGAAAGAGCCGATTTATTCGGCATAGTTCAAGGGGGAATGTATAACGATCTGAGATTAGAATCACTCGAAAAACTCCATGATATAGGTTTTGATGGATATGCAATAGGAGGACTTGCGGTTGGTGAGCCTGAAATAGAGAGAGAAGCGATCTTAGAAAATTTAATCCCACATATGAAAAAAAATAAACCCAGATATCTTATGGGAGTGGGCTTTCCGGTAGATATTGCGAAATCAGTCCATTTAGGCATTGATATGTTTGATTGTGTGATACCAACAAGACATGCAAGAAATGGACATCTTTTTACCAGTCTAGGAATAATCAATATCAGGAACTCTTCATTTAAAGACGATACTGATAAATTAGATCCAATTTGTGAGTGTTATGTATGTAGAAATTATTCACGCTCGTATCTCAGGCATTTGTATAAAATCAATGAAATGTTAGGTTCGAGATTGTGCACTATTCATAATGTTCATTACTATCAAAATTTAATGAGGGAAATTAGAGCACGTATAGAGGATAAGACATTGTCGGCCTACATCAAGGAGTTGGAATCGATCTTTATGAGGAAGTAAAAAACAAAAACTAATTTCCATGAGCATTGACTCACAATGATATATAATACCGTTCAACCGAATAACAAAAAGATAAGTATATGAATTTTTTTATAAATGAAGCGCACGCTCAAGGTGCACCAGCTAATTCAGATCCGTTTGGTTTTCTTATTCCAATGATCGTGATATTTGTTGGTTTCTATTTCCTTTTAATAAGACCTCAGCAAAAAAGACAAAAAGCGCACGCTGAGTTGGTAAAATCTCTATCAGCAGGAGATGAGGTAATGACATCAGGTGGTCTACTTGCAAAGGTAATATCTGTTAATGAGCACTATGCAAATATTGAAATAAGTAAGGCAGTAAATATAAAGATTCAAAAAGCGTCTATTTCTGCGGTAGTCCCGAAAGGAACTATAGAAGCAGCCTAAATAAGATCTAATTATGAATAGATATCCCTCATGGCTGAACACACTGGTGGTTTTGGTATTTATAACGGGCTTTGTTTTTGCGTTGCCCAATTTATATAGCAGTCTTCCCTCAGTTCAGATTGCAAATTCAGATGGCTCGAAAATGGATAATGAGCAAATCGATGAGGCTATCGATCTCATACGTTCCCTAGATATCAATCCTGTCACTGAATATATTGAGGATGGAAGGGCAATTATCCTATTCTCTGATCCTGAAGATCAATTAATTACTGGAGATCGTCTCAGGAACAAATACCAAGATAGCAAGAGTGTGGCATATACATTGACACCCAATTTACCGAATTGGCTTAGGTCGATTGGTATCAAACCAATGAGTTTGGGTTTGGATCTGAGAGGAGGAGTGTATTTTTTATTAGAAGTTGATATGGAAACGGCAATAAACACAAGATTGACGCTTTATCAGCAGAGCTTTAATGATCTGCTTCGTGACTCAAAAATTAGAAGTCGAACAGATATAAACGGCTCTGAGATAACCGTGCGTGTCAGAAATCAAGAAGATCTCGTCAGCGCCAGAAACATTGTCTCTGAAATGGATTCTGATTTATTGATTCTTGACGGAAGTGAGACCTCATTCCGCGTAAGAATGACTGAAAACCAAATTAAGGCAAGGCAGGATTTTGCAATCGAGCAAAATATCACAACCCTAAGGAATCGCGTCAATCAACTTGGAGTTGCTGAACCTCTTGTTCAGAGACAAGGTCTAGACAGGATTGTAGTCCAGCTTCCTGGTGTCCAAGATCCTAATCGTCTAGATGATATCTTGACAGCAACGGCTACGCTCGAATTTCATTTGGTTGACAATGGCGGAAATAGTCCTGGATCAAGAAGATATTCAGGAAGAACCGGTGTCCCATCTCAAGTATTACGAAGAGAAATAATAGCTTCAGGTGATCAAATCATAGATGCTGAATCCGGTTTCAGTCAAGGTCAACCAGCTGTATTTATTACTTTAGATGCTGCTGGTGGTGAGAGTATGCTCAAAACAACGAGAGAAAATCTCAATAAACCAATGTCGACAGTGTTCATCGAGACTCGCCGTGTAACGGATACACAGGATGGTGAACCTTCCACTCGTGTAATCAAGACTGAAGAAATAATAAGTACTGCAACAATAAGAGGTGTTTTTAAGGATCGTTTTCAAATTACAGGTTTAACCCCACTTGAGGCGAGAGAACTTGCACTTTTGCTTAGAGCAGGGGCACTGGCTGCACCTGTATTTAAGATTGAGGAGAGAACCATTGGACCTAGTTTGGGTCAGGACAATATTGATAGAGGGTTCAATGCGGTTACAATAGGCTTCCTGGCCGTTGTGTTTTTTATGGTAATTTATTACAAGTGGTTTGGGATGATTGCAAATATAGCCTTATTTTCTAATCTAATTTTTATAGTTGCGATGCTTTCAATGTTGCAAGCCTCTCTGACTCTTCCGGGTATTGCAGGAATTGTTCTAACGGTTGGAATGGCGGTTGATGCCAATGTTCTGATTTTTGAGCGAATCAGGGAAGAGATTTCCTGGGGAAATACACCTCAAGGTAGCATTAGTTCAGGTTATGAGAAAGCGTTGTCTTCTATTTCTGATGCAAATATAACAACATTGATTGCAGCAATTGTCTTGTTCGCCTTCGGCACAGGTCCGATAAAAGGATTTGCAGTAACGTTATCATTGGGAATAATTACCTCAATGTTTACGGCAATTGTTGGTACTAGAGCAATAGTAAATTTGGTTTTTGGAAACAGACGATTGGATAAACTACCAATATGACGAAGAAAAATAATGCGATTTATCAAAAATAAAACATCAATTAATTTCTTGGGTTTGAAACGCCGAAGAGTTGCACTTTTATTGTCAGTAATAATGATTTCAATCTCAGTGGGTTCAATTATTACCAAGGGCCTCGATTTTGGAATTGATTTTACAGGCGGAGTTCTTCTGGAAATTGGTTATCCAAGTCCTGCAGATTTAACAAAAATCAGATCACTACTAGGTGGCGATGGATTTGATGATGTTCAGGTTCAAAGTTTCGGTTCAGACGAAGAGGTTCTATTAAGGCTTCCACCACAATCAGATCAAGATCCAAATTATATTAGAGACAGATTGAGAGAACTTTTAGCAGCAGATGAACCTGAGGTCGTTCTCAGAAGAGTTGAGTTTGTTGGGCCTCAGGTTGGTGAGGATCTGACTGAGCAAGGCGGTTTAGCAATGATTTTTGCTATTATGATGATATTTGCATACGTTATGTTTCGATTTCAGTGGAAGTTTGCTGCTGGAGCTGTCTGTGCACTGATGCATGATGTAATTATCACCGTCGGATTCTTCTCGCTATTTGGTTTTGAATTTGATCTGACAGTGGTCGCTGCCGTGCTTGCCGTTATCGGTTATTCACTGAATGATACAGTGGTCACATTTGATCGAATAAGAGAAAATTTTATTAAACTCAGGGGTGTTGCGTCTGATGAAGCTATGAATATTTCGATAAATGAAATGCTCGCAAGGACGATAATTACAGGTGTCACAACATTGGTTGTTCTGATTGCCCTGCTTCTGCTGGGTGGAGAATCAGTGAGACCATTTTCAATTGCACTAATCGTTGGAATAATTATTGGAACTTATTCATCGATTTATACTGCTGGGGCAGTTGCACTTGTTCTTGATGTAAATACGAAGGATTTGCTTCCACCCGAGAAAGACCCAGATTTAGCTGATGATTTGCCCTAGTTGTATTCTTGGTTAGAAGTTTGAATAAGGAGTTGTTGAAGTTTGGAATGAATTCTTGGGGTACCACACAGAACATCACCTGTTTCTAAATAATTGGACGACCCATCAATATCAGTAATTATTCCGCCAGATTCTTGAATAATTAGCGCGCCAGCAGCAATATCCCATATACTTAAGCCAGTCTCCCAGAAGCCGTCAAGCCTTCCTGTAGCTACATAACAGAGGTCAATTGCAGCTGCACCGGGCCGTCTGACACCAGCCGTTTTATTGATTACCTCTTTGAGCATGGCCATATAGTGATCGGGATTTTTATTTGACTTCCTGTAGGGAAATCCAGTACCAATAAGCGATCTACTAATAAATTTTTCACCGCTGACACGGATTCGTTTTCCATCAAGATGAGCTCCCTGTCCATTTGAAGCCGTGAATAATTCTTGTTTGATTGGGTCATAAACAACAGCGTGTTCGATTATATTTTTGTGCATCAATCCAATGGATACACAAAAGACCGGGAATCCATGAAGAAAATTGGTTGTTCCATCGAGTGGATCAATGACCCATTTATAGTCCGATTCACCCTGTGTGCCACTCTCCTCTGCCAAAATCGCATGATCAGGATAGTGCTTACTTATTGTTTCAATAATAATACTTTCTGCAATTAAATCTGCGTCACTAACAAAGTCATTTTTTCCTTTCAAAGTAGCTTTTGCCTTCAATTGATCAAGTTTATTAAGATTTCTGATCAATGAATCTCCAGCCTTTCTTGCGGCCATCACTCCAACATTAAGTAGTGCATGCATTTTTATAGATTCCAATTATAAAGAACAGTTTGTATATATTATTTTAGGATATATATATAGGTAGAATAACAGACTTTATTAAGGGATATAATAAGATTGAATTTTAACAGGCCACATAGAATTGATTTGCAAATTAAAATAAAAATAATACTCGTTGAAACATCGCATCCTGGAAATATTGGGGCAGTTGCTAGGGCAATGAAGAATATGGGTCTACATCAGTTAGTATTGGTGAATCCTCTATGCTCTATTGATGAGACTGCCTTTGCCAGATCTTCAGGCGCACATGACATACTTCAGAAAATAACTGTTGAAGATACGCTCGAAGATGCTATAAAAAATTGCAATACTGTATATGCAGCAAGCGCGAGATCAAGAAATATAGACTGGCCAACATTTAATCCAAGCGAGTGTAGCTCAAGAATATTAAATGATTCTATAGAATGCGAAACGGCTGTGGTCTTTGGACCTGAACAGTCAGGATTAAAAAATGAACATATTGATCTATGTGATGCGCTTTTATATATTCCAGTCAATCCAAAATTTAGTTCGCTAAATCTGGCAATGGCAGTTCAAATTTTTTGTTACCAGTTGAGAATGAATTACATAGAAGGAAAGGTGGAATCAATAAATAGAGAGGAATCTCTTGCTACTGTGAATGAAATGGAGAATTTTTATAATCACCTTGAGAAGTTATTGATTGAAAGTGAATTTTTGGATCCCAAAAATCCCAGATTTTTGATGCGTCGAATTCGAAAACTTTTTGCCAAAGCTTCTATAGATAAAAATGAAGTTAATATCCTCAGAGGTATATTAACTGCATTCGAGAGATTTAGAAGATGAGCGGGAACAATAGATTCAAAAAAATTTATATGGATGGTGCGGCTACTATGCCGACTGATCCTGAGGTGATTGAATCAATGTTTGCTTGCCTCAATGACAAGGAATCATATGCAAACTCATCATCTGTGCATGTCTCAGGAAGGGATGCAATGCAAAAAATTGAGAAAGCAAGAGATCAGATTTCGAAACTAATAAATGCAAACAAAGAAGATCTAATTTTTACATCAGGTGCGACCGAGTCAAATAATCTAGCAATAATAGGTTCTGCAAAATTCTGTTCTGATCATGGCAAACACCTTATTACCATGACAACTGAACACAAAGCGGTATCTGGACCATTTGATTATCTAGAGAAAGAAGGTTTTGAAGTAACGAGATTACGACCAGACACTGATGGATTGCTGGATATCAAACAACTAAAAAAAGTAATTCGCGAAGATACTCAATTGATCTCGATTATGCATATCAATAACGAAATTGGGACGATTCAGAACATATCTGAGATTGCATCAATATGCAGGAATCAGGATATTCTATTTCACTGTGATGCAGCCCAGTCTGTAGGTAAAATTTCCATTGATCTAAAAGAACTCCCGATCGACTTACTGTCTATTTCTGCTCACAAGCTTTATGGTCCTCAGGGTATTGGTGCACTTTTCATTAGAGAGGCTCATAAAGTAAAATTACTTCCAATTACTCATGGAGGCGAGCAAGAGATGTGGGTGAGACCTGGAACACTCCCATTGCACCAAATAATTGGCTTTGGTGTTGCCGCAAAATTAGCGATGACCAGAATGAGGCAAGATCAAATATTAATGCAAGATTTGAATAACTATTTTTTTGAAAAAATTAAAGTTTTATCAGATATTTACCTCAATGGCTCAAACGAGAGCACATACCCTGGCATCATTAATATAAGAGCTCCTGGAATAAATGGAGAGAGTCTTTTGCTCCTACTTGAGCCATTATGTGTTGCACAGGGATCAGCTTGTAATTCAAAAAATAGTGAACCATCACTCGTTCTCAGGGAGTTAGGTCTAAATGATCATGAGATACAATCCTCAGTCAGGTTTAGCTTCACACGAGACACCACGAGGAAAGATATCGATTTCGCTCTTGAAAAATACATAAGTGCAGTTAACCAACTTAGAAAAAATCATCCGAGTTATGCCAATGAATGATTTTTATAAGAAAAAACATGATGTTTATTCTCCATATCTGATTGAGTTATTCGCAAGATCAGATTACAGCGATGCAGAGGATCCAATTACGTCTAATTATTATGAAGCTTTTGCGGGTGACATTAATGATAATACTTTTATTCAGATAAAATGTATTAAAGAGAAAAAATTAATCAAGAAAATCAGGTATCGAGTCGTTGGTTGTCCATATCTGATGGCTTCCTTAGAGTGGTTATGTGAAAATCTTGAAAAGAAATTCATCGATGATATCGAAAAAATTGCTCTGATTGATCTGATGGAATTACTCGAAATACCAAGTGATAGGAGATCGATAATACTGTTACTTGAAGACGCCGTTAACGATATTAGGTTACAATTATTAAAAAAACATCATAGGTGAGAACATGGCTATATCACTAACAAAATCTGCGATTGATAGGATTAAAAATTACACGGATACTTCTGAACAATCTATATCTGTTCGCGTTGGAGTGAAAAAAACTGGATGTAATGGTTATGCTTATGTAATCAATTACACAGACGAAATCAATGAAGTTGATAAGGTTTTCGATAACAACGGCATAAAGGTAATTGTAGATGAGTTCAGTCTTAATCTCATAGATGGGACAGAAATAGATTTTAAAAAAGAGGGTTTAAATGAGGCCTTCAGTTTTCGTAATCCCAATATATCTAGTGAATGTGGTTGTGGGGAAAGTTTTAGTATCTAACTTTTTGGAAATTTCCTCACATTTTTCTAGCAAAATACAACAAATCAAAATTATATTTTTAAGGTAAAAATTATGTCAAAAGAATTAACATTATCAATAATCAAGCCTGATGGCGTTCAAAAGAACTTAATTGGAGAAATTTATAATCGGTTCGAAAAATCCGGTTTAGAAATCCGAGCCTCAAAGATGATCCATCTTTCCAAAGAGCAGGCAAAGGGGTTCTATGCTGTTCATAAGGAGCGTCCTTTTTATGATGATTTGGTTGAATATATGACTTCCGGTCCTGTTCAAATTCAAGTTTTATCTGGAGATTATGCGATTGAAGCAAACAGAGCGATAATGGGTGCTACTAACCCAGCTGAAGCAGAAGCTGGCTCGATTAGAGCGGACTTTGCAGACAGTATCGAAGAAAATATTGTTCATGGCTCAGATGGTCCTGAGACAGCAGCACAGGAGATAGCGTTCTTTTTCTCAGAAGATGAGATTTGTAATAGAACTAGATAAAATTTATTAAGAATCTTTTTGATGAACATAGATAAAACAAATCTACTGGGTTGTAATTTATTAGAAATTGAAGCAATAGTAGCTGATTTGGGTTACAGAAAATTTCATGCAAAACAGATATTAAAGTGGATACACAGAAGATATGTCACTGATATCTCAGATATGACTGATCTTTCAAATGATCTGAGAGCGGAGTTAAGCAAATCAACTAAAATAGTATTGCCTGCTCTTATATCTGAGAATGTATCGGAAGACGGAACAACAAAATGGCTCTTTGATTCTGGTGTTGGACAAGCAATAGAGACTGTTTATATTCCAGAAACAGATAGAGGAACACTATGCATTTCATCTCAGGTGGGCTGTGCTCTTGATTGTTCGTTTTGTGCAACTGGTCGTCAGGGTTTCAATCGAAATCTAGATGCGGATGAAATCATTTCTCAGCTGTATTTTGCAAATTCAAATCTTCCCAAGAGGAATAATGGGCTTCCCGCAATAACAAATGTTGTGTTCATGGGCATGGGGGAACCACTCGCTAATCTCAAACATGTTTTAAAAGCAATTGAAATAATGTTATCTGATCATGCGTATGGTTTATCGAGGAGAAGAGTAACACTGAGTACATCTGGAATCGTCCCTAATATCTCGCAACTATCAGAACAATTCAATGTCTCTCTAGCAGTATCTTTGCATGCACCAAACGATGAGCTTAGAAACAAACTGGTACCAATAAATAAAATCCATCCAATTTCAGATCTCCTAGATGCTTGCTGGAGCTATGCCAAAAAACGATCTAACCGATACATTACATTCGAATATGTAATGCTCAAGGATGTGAATGATTCGATGAATCATGCTCGAGAGTTATATAAATTATTGATTAATAAACCTGCTAAATTAAATTTGATTCCTTTCAATACTTTTGATGGATCAAATTATAAATCCTCATCTTCAAATCAAATAAAAAAATTTCAAACATGGTTGCGTGAAAAAGGGATTATTGTTACAACAAGAAAGACTAGAGGAGATGATATAGATGCTGCATGCGGTCAATTGGCCGGTAAAGTGAATAATCGTGTACTCAGTAGATTAGGTAACAAGGGCGTCAAGACATCAAATTTGCAGCAATGAATAGGTAAGAGTAATCATTATGGTTGAAGCTGTTGAAAAAAATAAAGATGAAATTAATTGCGGTGATAGGCTTGCAAATAAGAGGAAAGAGAATGAGTTGAGCGTTAATCAAGTCGCTAGAGAGATTAAAATCGAACCGCATGTTATCGAAATGCTTGAAAATAATGATTTTGAGTCGATCGGCGCTTCCGTTTTTGTAAAAGGTTATTTGAGGCAATATTCCGAGTTAGTTGGTCTAGATCCTGATTTAATTATCGAAAAATATAATGCAATCAACTCAATTGAAGATTCACCGCCGATCGTAAATGATTCTGTTGATCAAATAAGCAAATATGTTTTAACCCCGAGGATCATTCTAATTGCAATTTTTGTGATTTTAATCTCGCTTGGAGTTCTCGCGACAGTTTTTGGTATTTTTGGTAATAATGAACCTGTTGTTATAAAAATGGAAACTGAAACAGAATCTCTAGAACCGATAT
>TARA_B100001057_G_scaffold96093_1_pt1 | contig 10314 bp, 8 predicted proteins | sample TARA_B100001057 | Tara Oceans TARA_B100001057 (sample SAMEA2621839) | marine metagenome | biome: marine biome (ENVO:00000447); feature: surface water layer (ENVO:00002042); material: "saline water (ENVO:00002010), including plankton (ENVO:xxxxxxxx)" | depth 5 m | reverse complement strand
TGATCGTATCCAATTTCAAGGATAAGTTTACCATTAGTTTTTAATAATTTTTTCGATTTAGAAATAACTTTTCTAATTACTTCTAAACCGTTTAATCCACCATCCAAAGCAATTTTAGGTTCATATTTAACTGTACCCAAATATTTTATTTTATGTTTTTTAATATAAGGAGGATTGCTAATAATCAAATCATATTTATCGTTGTAAAAATTGTCAACATCTCTTTTGTAAAATTTAATTCTATTAGACAATTGATGTAAATTTGCATTACTTTTTGCGAGTTTTAAGGCATTTTTTGAAGCATCTATTGCATCAAACTTACAATATGGTCTCTCTTTTAAAACAGATATTGATAAGCAGCCTGAGCCTACGCCGATATCAAGAATTCTTTTAGCCTGATTTTTTTTAATTAATCTTAATGACTGCTCCACTAAATGTTCAGAGTCCGGGCGTGGGATAAGTGCATTTTTATTTGTTATAAAATTATTTTTCCAAAAGCTTTTATTGCTTGTTATATATGCAATTGGTTCGTTCTTTCTTCTTCTATTTATTAGATTAAAATATTTTTCTTTTTCTTCTTTTTTTACATTTTTTTCTAAATTTAAAAGTACTTCTTCTCTAGAAATACTTAAAGTATATGACATTAAAATTTCACAATCAATCTGATAAGAAGATATATTGTTTTTTTTTAAAATTTCGTAACCATCCTCTAAATTGTCAATAATTTTCATGATATTTTTTTTAATTCTTCCTCTTGAGCTTGTAAGCTTAAATTATCAATCATTTCATCAAAGATTTCTCCTTCCATAAACTCCTCTAATTTATGTAGTGTCAAATTAATTCTGTGATCTGTAACTCTACCTTGGGGAAAATTGTATGTTCTTATTCTCTCAGATCTATCACCTGACCCAATTTTACTTTTTCGATCTTTTGCTCTTTCCTCGTCTCTTTTATTCCTCTCAAACTCATATATTCTTGCCCTTAAAATTTTAAGTCCCTTTTCTTTATTTCTAATCTGGGACTTTTCATCCTGCTGGCTAACAACTATTCCTGTTGGTATATGTGTAATTCTAACAGCTGAGTCCGTTGTATTTACACTTTGGCCGCCAGGACCACTACTTCTAAAAACATCGATTCTTAAATCCTTTTCCTCAATCTTTATATCTACTTCTTCTGCCTCTGGTAAAACAGCTACAGTTGCAGCTGATGTATGAACTCTTCCTTGTGTTTCAGTATCTGGAACTCGTTGGACTCTATGAACACCACTCTCATATTTCAACGAGGAATATATATTTCTTCCCTTTATTGAGGCAATTACTTCTTTCAATCCACCGGCATCACTTTTTGATATACTAATTATTTCTAAAGACCATTTTTTCTTTTGGCTTATCTTTTCATACATTTTAAAAAGATCTGATGCAAACAAACTTGCCTCTAACCCACCTGTCCCTGCACGTATTTCAATAATTGCATTTTTTGAGTCTGCTTCATCTTTAGGTAATAAAAATAACTTAAGCCTGTTTTCATTTTTATCTTTATTGATTTCTAGATCATTCAGTTCGATCTTTGCTAATTCTATCATCTCGTTATCATTGTTTTCATCCCCAATGATTTTTTTTAGATCCTCCTTTGTTTTATCGAATATAAGATAATCTTTTGCATGTTTAATTATAGCATTTAGATCTGAATACTCTTTTGATTTAGATGCAAATAATTTTTTTTCTATTGCTCCAGATGATAACTCTTTTTCTAGAATCTCATGCTTTTTAACAATCTCTCTTACCTTATCCAATGGTATCATTAAATTTTATTTTTGATGTCTTTTTCTTTTTTCTCAATTAGTGACACAATCTTTGAGATTATTTCATCATTCTTTAGTTTCTCTTTTTGAATGCCATTAAGGTATAACATATTACTATCTTTTCCTCCCCCAGTGATACCTATGTCTGTTAAAGCTGCTTCTCCCGGTCCATTAACAACACATCCAATAATCGATAATGTTATTGGTGTTTTGATATGAGATAATCTATCTTCTAATTTTTTAACTACATCAATAACTTCAAAGCCTTGTCGTGCACAAGAAGGACAGGAGATTATTCTTACACCTCTATTTCTTAAGTTTAATGATTTTAAAATCTCATTTCCTATTTTAACTTCTTTAACTGGATCGTCAGATAAAGAAACCCTTATAGTATCTCCAATACCTTCCATTAACAGAGATCCTAAGCCTATTGAAGTTTTTACACTTCCTGGCACAAAACTGCCAGACTCAGTTACTCCTAGATGTAATGGATAATTAGTCTTAGTTGAAAGAAGTCTGTAAGATGCAATAGACAAAAAAACATCTGATGACTTGACGCTAATTTTAAAGTTAAAAAAATCCTCATCCTCAACAATTTTTATATTTCTCATGGCACTTTCAACTAAAGCGTCTGGACAAGGCTCTTTATATTTTTCTAAAATATCTTTCTCTAACGATCCAGCATTAACTCCAATCCTTAACGCACAACCGTAATCTTTTGCAGCTGCAATAACTTGTTTAACTTTTTCCCTTTGGCCAATATTTCCTGGATTAATTCTTAAACATTTCGCACCACTTTTAGCTGCTTCAATAGCTCTCTTATAATGAAAGTGAATATCGGCAATTATTGGTACTTTACTATAACGTACTATCTCTTTTAAACAACCTGTTGAGTCCTCATCGGGACAGGAAACTCTTACAAGCTCTGCTCCCTCCTCAGCAAGATCATTAACTTGTTTTACAGTTTCTTTAACATTAGTTGTTAAAGTATTTGTCATTGATTGAACAGAGATAGGATTACTACCACCAATTTTTACATTGCCGACACTAATCTCTTTTGTTTTTTTTCTTTTTATATCTCTAAACTCTCTATAGCTCATTTATTAAGATTAAATTCTTTATGCAATAATTCAACTGATTTCTTTAAATTTTTACTTTGAATTAAAACAGATATCTTAATTTCAGATGTAGAAATAACAAGTATATTTATTTTTTTATTTGCTAATGCCTGGAACATTCGATAGGTGACCCCAGGAGTGGTTATCATTCCAACACCAACAATAGACACTTTTGCAACATTTTTGTCTACAATTAATTTTTTAAATCTTATTTTCTTATTTTTAGAAATAAGTTTCTTTGTTTTTAAAAGATCATCAGACTTGATTGTAAATGTTAAGTCGGTTTCTTTGCCATCAGATGAAATATTTTGAACAACCATATCAACATTTATAGAATTTTTATATAATGGTTCAAATATTGCGGCAGCAACTCCCGGTTTGTCTTTTACACCAAGTAAACTTACTTTTGCATCATTTTTAGTGAAAGATACGCCCCGAATTATATTTATATCTTTTATTTTCTTTCTTCCAATTATTTGAGTGCCTGATTTATTTGTAAATGATGATTTCACATCAATGTTAACCTTATTTAATTTTGCGTCTTGAATTGAAGCAGGCTGCATTACTTTAGCACCAAGCGAAGACATTTCGAGCATCTCTTCGTAAGATAATACTTTAATTTTTTTTGCTTTTTTTGTTAATTTTGGATCAGTTGTATAAACGCCCTCAACATCAGTATAAATTATACATTTTTTGGCTTTAAAAAACTTAGCTAGCATAATTGCACTTGCATCACTGCCACCTCTTTCTAAAGTAGTAATTCTATTTTCTGTATTTAAACCTTGAAAACCAGTTATTATTGGGGTGCCTCCTTTTTTCAAATATTTTTTTATCTGATCTGTGCCAATTTTTATTATTCTAGCCGAACTGTAATTTCCTTTTGTAACAATAGGAATTTGCCATGACATCCATGATCTTGAATGGAAACCTAAGTCACCTAACTTTCCAGCTATTAAAGCACTTGCCATTTGCTCGCCAGTGGATAATAGAACGTCTCTTTCTGAGTTTGGAAAGTTTTTTGAAATTTTTTCAGCTTTTTTTATTAATTCATTTGTAACACCGCTCATAGCAGAAGTTACAACAATAACTTTGTATTTTTTTTTTATAAACGAAACTATTATTTTAGATATTTTTACAATTCTATCTAATGTACCAACCGATGTCCCACCAAATTTTAAAACAATTATTTTCATTGATATTTTATATTTAAATTTTATATTTAGATAAAATACATCTTATTTATAAAGTCAACAAGCAATGAAAAAAGATACTATTAATAAAAAGGAAATTGACAAATTTTCAAAATTGGCAGATGAGTGGTGGGATCCTGAAGGTAAATTTAAACCATTACATAATTTTAATCCAGTTAGACTAAGATATATTAAAGATACGATTACTAAAAAATTTGGAAATAAATCAGAAAAATTTCCTTTAAAGGATATCAAAATACTTGACATTGGATGTGGTGGAGGTCTTTTAAGCGAACCTCTTTCAAGATTAGGTGCAACAGTTACAGGAATAGATGCCTCAGACAGAAACGTTAAAATTGCTAAAATGCATTTGAAAAAAAGTAAATTAAACGTAGATTATTATTGTTCATCACCAGAAAATTTTATTTCTAAAGAAAAATTTGATGTAATATTAAATATGGAAATAGTTGAACACGTAGAAAATGTTCAATATTTTTTAACAAAAAGTGCCGATTTATTAAAAAAAAATGGAATTATGTTTGTTGCAACTTTAAACAAAACATTAAAATCTTATCTACTTGCAATAATTGGTGCTGAATATATTTTAAAATGGCTTCCAATTGGCACACATGATTGGAACAAATTTATTTCTCCATTAGAATTGACAAAATTATGTAAGGCATCCTCTCTTGAACTTGGTGAGGTAGAGGGTGTAAAACTAGATTTATTAAAAAATGAGTGGGTTTTAACAAACGATACTTCTGTGAATTATATATCTTTTTTTAATAAAAACTAATTATCCTTATCGTCAATCCAAGGAAATGTTTCAGTAGTAATTCCTTCTTGCTTTAATTCTTCAATCTCTTTTGCTGAAGCGTTTCCGTAAATACCTTTTTTATTTGATTTCTTCTCATAATGAATTGTTCTAGCTTTGTAAGCAAAATTGTCACCTACGTACTCGAAATTTTTTTTTATAAAGTTTTTGAATTCTTTTAATTTTTTTTTGACCGCTTTTGCTTTAATAACATCGCTTTCTCTCGTTTTATGGAACACATTAGGTGTCATTAAAGTTTTATCCACATTATTAGAGTTACACAAATGACAAGTAATTAAACTTTTCTTTTTAAGTTTATCAAATTCATTTGATGACGAAAACCAACTGTCAAAAACATTTTTACATTTTTTGCAATTTAACTTATATTTGATCATTATCTGAGGTTATTGACTCCAATTAACTACTCAAGTTCTATAATCAGAATTTATTGAAATGTATTTTTTTGTAAAATCCATAGTATAGCACGTAAATTTTTTATTACCCTGGTTAATTTCTATAGTGATTTCTAAACTTGATCCTTTCATATATAAAGCTACATCTTTTTCTGAATAACCTTTGCACAGTTGACCCCTCTCTAAAATTTTATGTTCACCAATAAAGAGATTCAAATTTTCAATGTCGATTTCAACCTCGGCTTTTCCAACAGCCATAATTATTCTCCCCCAATTAGGATCTTCCCCTGAAATCGCAGTTTTAACTAAAGGTGAATTAGCAATTGAAAAAGATATTCTTTTTGCATCTTCCTCTTTTTTACATTTTAATGTGTTGATGGTTACAAATTTTGACGCTCCTTCACCATCCTTGACAACTCTTTTGGCTAAGTTTAGTAATACGTTATTTAGAGCTTGATCAAAATCTTTAAGCTTGATGTCATTAACATTTTTGATGTGTTTGTGTTTTGCTTTACCTGTTGAAAATATTGAAACCATATCATTTGTACTCGTGTCTCCATCGCAACTAATAGCATTGAATGTGTTATAAATATTCTTTTTTAATATCTTTTTTAAAATACTTGAAGAAATTTCAGCGTCAGTGAAAATGTATGCTAAAGTCGTTGCCATATTTGGATAAATCATCCCAGATCCTTTCGCAACCCCATATATTTTAATTTTAGTATTACCAATATTACATTCTTCCATTGCTAACTTTGGTTTTAGATCAGTAGTTAGTATTCCCATAGCTGCTTTAATCCATAGATACTTATTTTGGGTATATTTTACTTTATCTACCAAAGCCTTGACTGATAATTTTATTTTATCTTTTGGGTACGGCTCACCAATAGTGCCTGTACATCCAAACAAAATTTCATTTTGTTTAATTTTTTTTGGACTCTCTTCGTCTTCTTTCTGCTTCGCAGTTAAAAGCTTGGCTAATTCTTGACTAACCTCCCCTAAAGAATCGTATCCCTTTTTTCCAGTTAAAGCATTAGCATTTCTGGCATTCACCAATAATGCTTTAATTTTTTTTGATTTTAATTTGCGATTCCATTTTATGTTCTCTGATACAATCTTTGATTGGGTATAGACTGAGGCGTGCTCTGCTCCATGTCTAAAATAAAACATTACAAGATCGTCCCTATCATTATTATACAAATTTGCAGATGTCGTTGATAAAGATACACCGTCTATATGATCTAGGTCCTGAAAGTCTGCCATTTTAGACTTTTCTTTTTTGGATAACAAAAAATTACTTAAATTTAAGGGCATATTCTTTAAAAAAAATAAATTATAACTATATAATTAATTAATAATTAATTATATATCAAAAAAAAATGTTAAATCCATTAAGCTTTATTGGAAGGTTGTTTAAAGACAGTAACCAAACTGAGCTTTCAAAGCTATCTAAAATACTCGAAAAAGTTAATAGCTTTGAGGATGTTCTTTCTTCTGTTCCAGATGCTAGTTTTATTATTAAAACTCAAGAATTCAAAAAAAAAATTTTAAGTGGGCTTTCTTTAGAAGACATTTTACCTGAAGCTTTTGCATGTGTGAGGGAAGCCTCTAAAAGATCAAGAGGTGAAAGACATTTTGATGTTCAAATTCTTGGAGGAATTGTTCTTCATCAGGGAAAAATTGCTGAGATGAAAACCGGTGAGGGAAAAACTATAACTATAGCATTAGCTGCTTATCTAAATGCCCTGAAAGGTAATGGAGTACATGTTGTAACTGTAAACGACTATCTTGCTAAGCGAGATTGTGAAGAAATGTCAAAAATTTATAATTTTTTAGGATTAAGTGCTGGTTATGTCTCAAACGAACAAGAAGATGAAATAAGAAAAGTTAATTATGACAAAGATATAACTTATGGTACTAACAGTGAATTTGGATTCGATTATTTAAAGGATAATATGAAACTAACCCTTGATAGTTTAGTTCAAAGAAATCATGCATATGCTATTGTTGATGAAATAGACTCTTGTTTGATTGATGAGGCTAGGACACCTTTAGTTATTTCGGGCAAAGCTGATGACACAAGTAGTCAATATAAATCAATTGATAGACTTGTTAAAAAATTGGATACTGTTGAATATGAAGTTGATGAAAAGGAAAAGAATATTAGTTTAACTGATAAAGGAATAGATAATGTTGAAAAACTATTAAATAATATCGGAATTTTAAAAAATAATAATTTTTACGATCCTGCAAATTTAAATTTAGTTCATCATGTTAATCAGGCGCTAAAAGCTAACTATCTTTTTACAAATAATAAAGATTATGTAAATGTTGAGGGAAAAATAAAAATTGTAGATGAACTTACTGGGAGAATTTTAGAAGGAAGAAGATATTCTGATGGACTACATCAAGCTATTGAAGCAAAAGAGAATGTAGAAATTCAAATAGAAAATCAAACTTTGGCATCTATTACTTACCAAAATTATTTTAAACTATATAAAAAAATAAGTGGTTGTACCGGTACTGCTTTAACTGAAAGTCAAGAATTTTTTGAAATTTATAACTTAAGTGTAGTTGTCATACCAACTAATAAAAATATGATAAGAAAAGATTGGAATGACCAAATTTTTAGAACAGAAAAAGAAAAACAAATTGCAATTGTTAAAAAAGTTAAGGAATGTAGTAACAAAGGTCAGCCTTTATTAATATTTACATCAAGTGTTGATAAGTCAGAAGTATACTCAAAACTATTTTTTCAAAGTGGAATAAAACATACCGTACTAAATGCAAAAAATCATGAAAAGGAAGCAGAGATAATTGCAAATGCCGGAAAATTAAATTCTGTAATAATTACAACAAGTATTTCAGGAAGAGGGGTTGATATCAAACTTGGAGGAAGTTCAGTCGATCATAAAAAAGATGATTATGAAAATGACAAAAAAATGATAAAAAATTTAGGTGGTCTCTTTGTTATTGGCACAGAGAGAATGGAGTCAAGAAGAGTTGATAATCAAGCGAGAGGAAGAGCCGGGCGTCAAGGAGATGAAGGAAGCTCAATTTTCTATGTGAGCTTGGACGATGATTTAATGAGAATATTTGGTTCAGAGTCTATTAACAAAGTTTTAGAGAAACTTGGCTTAAAAGATGGTGAAAGCATTGATCATCCCTGGATTAATAAAGCATTAGAAAGAGCTCAACAAAAAGTTGAGGCTAGAAATTTTGATATTAGAAAAACTCTTCTAAAATTTGATGATGTATTGAATGATCAAAGACACGTTATTTTTAGTCAGAGGAAAGAAGTTTTGCAAAAAAAAGTTATTTTTGAATTTATAGATAACTTCTTGAATGATGAGATTAATGATATTCTTTTATTAAAAAGAAAATCTCCCAAAATAGCCGAAGATAAATCTTTTCAGACTAAGTTTCGAACTTTATTTGGAGACAAATTGGATAACCTTCAAGAAGAGATTTCAAAAAATGATGATAAAATAAGTGACAATATTAAAAAAAACTTCTTAGAAAAAAGATCTTTAAGAACACAGTTTTTAGGAGATGATGGCTCAGTTGAGTTAGAAAAAAAAATATTTTTACAAGTAATAGATCTTAATTGGAAAAACCACATCCAATATTTAGAACAATTGAGACAAGTCATTGGTCTTAGATCCTACGGTCAAAGAGATCCATTAGTTGAATATAAAAAAGAAGCTTTTAATTCTTTTGAAAGTCTCTTACAGAAGATCAGGCAAGATTTAATATATCTTTTATTAAATATAAAAATTGTTGAAAAACAAAGAAGACCAAAAAGTTAAAAATTCTAGAAATGACTATTATGGGGTAATTCAATTTAGGAAAAATTGAAAAGTGAAATTAATACTAATAAAAAAATTAAAACTAATATATAAATTTTTCTCGAAAAAAAATTTTGCAAACTTAAGAAAGGCTTAAGCCTTTTTGAAAATTTTTCAGAAACAGATATATTTTTTGAAAAACCTTTGTCTCTTCCAATTTCTAAGAATTTTTTCTTTCTATGTTCTAATATTTCATTTCTGCTAAGTTGCTCAAAACTATCTAAGTTTTTTTTTAAAGAATTTTTTACATTTTCAATAATTAAAATTCTATCTCGATGGGCACCACCAGATGGTTCTTTAATAATTTCATCTATAATCTTTAATTCTAAAAGATCATTTGATGTTAATTTCATAGCCTTCGCAGCCTCTAAAGTTTTTTTTGGATCCCTCCACAAGATCGATGCACATCCCTCTGGAGATATTACAGAATAAATCGCATTTTCCAACATGATAACTTTATTGGCAGATGCTAATGCTATAGCACCTCCAGACCCACCTTCTCCAATAATTATTGAAATCGTAGGGACGCCGATTGACATTGAGCATTCAATTGATCTTGCAATCGCTTCGGCTTGACCTCTTTCTTCGGCACCAACACCTGGATAAGCTCCAGGAGTATCTATAAAAGAAATAATTGGTAAATTAAATTTATCTGCTAATCTCATCAAACGAATAGACTTTCTGTAGCCTTCAGGCTTCATCATGCCAAAATTTCTTTCAATTCTAGAATTAAGATCCTCACCTTTTTCTTGTCCAATTATCATTACAGATCTATTTTCAAAAGTCGCAAGTCCGGAAATTAAAGATTTGTCTTCTCCAAATAATCGATCACCATGAATTGGAAAAAAATCCTCAAAAAGATTATCAATAAAAAATTTTGACTTAGGGCGATCTTCATGACGGGCAACCATTGTCGTTTGCCATGGGTCAAGGTTAGAGTAAATTTCATTTAGTTTAGAACTTAAATCATTCTGAAGCTTTTCCAATTTTTCAGTTTCAACTGGGGAGATACCATCTTTAGTAAATGGGTCTTTAAGTTTTTCAATCTCATTTTCTAAAGATTTGATATCTTTTTCAAAATTTAAATAATTTTTCATAGTTTAATATCCACTAATATTTAAAAATGGCAA
>TARA_B100001057_G_scaffold165886_1_pt1 | contig 10316 bp, 11 predicted proteins | sample TARA_B100001057 | Tara Oceans TARA_B100001057 (sample SAMEA2621839) | marine metagenome | biome: marine biome (ENVO:00000447); feature: surface water layer (ENVO:00002042); material: "saline water (ENVO:00002010), including plankton (ENVO:xxxxxxxx)" | depth 5 m | reverse complement strand
TCTTGTAAAATTTTTGTAAAAGACCTTAAAATTATTTCATCAGTACTGCTAAAAAACTTTGAAGATAATAATGCTCTACTGCTATTATTTTTTAATGGACCCATATGAGAATTTTCGCTGATGTTTTTTTGTACTAAAAATTCAATTGAGTTATTGGAGGATATTAAATTTTCAAAAGTTATTTTGAACTTTTTCTCATCAAGGCCATTTTTTTTAAGATTATTAATCATAAATCTTACGTTCGATCTCAAATATTCTGAGCTTCTATTTGATGGATCATCTATATGAAAATTGAAGGTATTTTTAGTCACATATAATAAATCTTCTTTTGAAAAATCAAGTAATGGTCTAACAATATTAATCTTATTTCTTTGTTGATTTTTATAATTATGAAAAGATACAAGCCCCTTAAGACCAGAACCTCTTAATAATCTAATGAAGAAATTTTCTTGAAAATCATCATAATGGTGGCCTAATAATACTGTATTGATCTTTTTAATTTTGCAAAAATTTTCAAATATATTAAGCCTATAATCTCTAGAGTCCGATTGAGTTTTTTTAGTATTTTTCTTTTTTTTCCATGTAATTATCTTGCACTCAATTTTAAATTTTTTTAACATCTTTTTTAAAGATTGGGCCTCCTTTGAAGATGTGGCTCTTAACTTATGATCTACGTGAATATAATGAAAGTTTTTATTTTTATTTTTGATTTGATAACACTTCGAAAGATATGTTAATGCAAGACTATCTGCGCCACCAGAAACTGCTACTAAATACCCTTTTAATTCTTTTTGATTAATTAAAAATTCAAATCTTTTATAGATTTTAATTATTCTTTCGTTTCTTTTTTGAGGATTAAAAATTAAATTTTTAAGATTTTTTCTTTTTACACTCGAACTTTTTCTCTTCATATTTTGCTTTTTGAAGAACGGATTGTTTGGCTTTTGGATATTCTTTTTTAACCCCTGTTATCATTAAACAACCTTGATCTTTTTCTCCAATCTGTACTAATGATACTCCAAGCTTCAACAAATTTATAGCAGCTTTTTTGCTTTTAGGATATTTTTGATATCCCTCTAAATAAGCAGAAGCAGCATCAGTATATAATTGTCTTATTCTAAATGTTTCAGCATACCAATATTGAGCACTTCCTGCCATGTTATGTTCTGGATTTGTCATAACAAATTCTCTTAGAGCTCTTTCGGCGGTAGAATAATCACCTTGTTTTAAAAAGCTCGTAGCAAATTCATATTGTTTTTCTGGAGTTAGGTTTGGTAAAATTTTTTCTTCTGCTGTAAATTTTTCTGTAACAACAATATTTGTTGAGTCCACTGATTGAGTTTGTTGAATGACATTTGTAGTTTCTGATGATTTATAGGACACGGCACCTAAATCTTGAGGTTTAGATGATCCAGGTAATGGAGTTTTTTTTTTACTAGAAATAATATTTTCTTTTCCTGATCCACTTTCAAGAGATTGAAATCTAAGTTGATTATCAGCTTGAACCTTTGAAAGTCTGCTTGATAATTTATCGATTTTAAAATTAATTTCTTCAAATTTATTAGTTAGATCCTGAAATTGTTTTTCAATTTCTGAAAGTTTTAGTAAATGCCTTGTTAAAACATCTTCATCATTTGAACTTAAACTTTTTGAATTTGAAGAATTGAATGAAGATGAGTCTGAATAAACTGCTTTTTCAAGTGTCTTAATATCTTTTTTTAAGTTTTCTAAAACTTCAAGAGTTTGGGCATCCTGAGCGCTAATTTTATTTAAGAATATAAAGTTTAAAAAGATTACTAAAATAAAAGTTTTTGTTTGTTTAAATAAGTTCATTAAGTGATTTCTATCTATAATGATGGCAAAAAAAAGACCCCGATAAACTTACGTTAACGGGGTCTTTGAATATAAATTATTAGTTAGCTTTAACTGTAACTGATCTTCTATTTTTTGACCAAGCTAATGGGTTTGATCCAGAGTCCACTGGTCTCTCTTTACCATAACTAATTACTGAAATTCTATTACCAGAAATTCCATATGTCATTAAATAGTCTTTAGCCGAGTTTGCTCTTCTCTCACCTAGGGCTAAGTTGTATTCTCTTGTGCCTCTTTCATCTGCGTGACCTTCAAGAACAACGTTTATTTTTGAATTCTTTCTTAACCATGATGCCTGTTTTCTTAATGTCTCTCTTGAAGCAGTTGTTAAAACTGTTTCATTTGTTGCGAAGAAAACTCTGTCTGGAACACCAGATGCTAAATACTCAACTGTATCTTTTCCAGTGTATACATCACCTTGCATTTTGCCTGTTTGTTTAGTTGCACAAGCCGAAAGTAAAATACCGGCGAAAACAACTAGTAAAGTGTTTTTTAAAATTTTGTTTAAACTCATTAATGCTCCTTAAGTTATTAATATACTTTTTCACACCTAATTAGATCTTTCAAGCTTAAAAATCAAGAATTTATTAATTTTTTATTAAAAATAGCATATTAATCAGTCAATAATGACGACCAAGATGGGTCTGAGGCGTCTGTCTTAGTAGTAACCATTCTCTCATTATATCCAGTTAAATCTATAGACCATAATTTAGCTGAAAATCCCTTCCCTGCAGAGTCAGATTTTGTTTCCCTGTAAAAAATTAAGACTCTTCCATTAGGGGACCATGACGGGGCCTCCTGATAATAATTTTCAGTTAATAACCTTTCACCTGTTCCGTCAGTTCGCATCACTCCAATATAAAATTTGCCTTTATGAAGTTTTGTAAATGCTATTAAGTCACCTCTCGGAGACCATACCGGAGTTCCATATAAACCGTTTCCAAAAGAAATTCTTTTTACTTTTGATCCATCACTTCTCATGACATAAATTTGTTGAAAACCACTTCTATCAGAATTGAAACAAATAAATTTTCCATCGGGAGAATACGATGGGGAAGTATCAATTGAAGGATGATTTGTAATTTTTTCTACAACTCTACTTTCTAAATCCATAGTATGAATTTCTGAATTTCCATCTTTAGCAAAACTCATTATTATTTTTTTTCCGTCTGGTGAAAAACGTGGAGCGAATGTCATTCCTGGAAAGTCTCCTACTACTTCTTGAACACCTGTTTCAATATCTAAAAGATAGACTCGTGGAAGATTTTTAAAATAAGATAAATAAGTTACCATTTGATTTGTTGGATTAAACCTTGGTGTTAAAACAAGCTCATTTCCTAAAGTTAGATATTTTGTATTAAAACCATCCTGATCCATTATGGCGAGTTTTTTAATACGACTAGTTTTTAAGCCCTCTTCAGCAACATAAATAATTCTAGTGTCAAAATATCCCTTTTCTCCTGTCAAACGTTCGTAAACTTTATCTGTTATGATGTGGCCAACTCGACGCCAATTTTCAGGTACTGTAGTGAAAGCTAAAGCCATAATTTCTTTACCAGCTAATATGTCCCACAGCCTAAACTCAACTCGTAATTTTTCATCAGTAAATTTTACTTCTCCTGTAATAAGAGCTTGAGCTTTTATTAGCGCCCAATCTTCGAATCTTGGCTTAACGTGTGCAATGTCAGGTTTTTGTAAAAACGCATCCTTATCTAAAGGATTAAAAAGACCTGATTGTTTAAGATTATTCTCTACTACTTTTGAAATCTCTTGACCTAAATCTTTTAAATTCAATTTTTCTTCAAACTTTGACTTGGATTCTTTTTCTAAATAAAGTGGTGAAACAGCTACCGGCAATGGATTTAAGTTTCCTCTTGTTATATCTACCTCTATTAACGCTTTAGACTTTTCAGCATAAAATATAATTACAAATATATAAAAAAAATAACTTAGTTTTTTCATCCTTCTAACATTTCCCTTGCATCAAAGTTTAATTGTATTTCTTTCCACCTTTCATATCCAGTGGTTGGTACTCTTAAAGGTTGACATAATCTTATAGCCCTTAAGGCACTTTCTGCAAGAACTTTGTAAAAACCCTGGCCAGGTTTATTCATTCTAGCATGATCCAGGATTTCTGAATTAATTATTGTACCATCCGGTTTTAAATTAAGCTTTATTCTTACAAGTAAATTTTCATTATATGGCAATCCTAATGGTATACTCCAACAACCAAAAATTTGTGCTTTAAGTGCATCTTCTTCATTAAGTGTTAAACCTGATGATATAACCGTTTTTTTTTGTGATTGGGTAAAATCATTATTTTTTTTTTGGATTTCTGCCACGTTTTCTTTTGATTTATCGATAAGGGCAGCAATACTATTTGGATCAAATAATTCCTTTTTTTCAAACTCTGAAACTTGTTTTATCTCATCATCAATTTTTTCAGGATTCTGTTTTTTTTCCTCTGGTTTTTTTACAATTTCTTTTTTTTCATCAGGAAAAGGTATTGAGTCTGGTTTTTCTTTTTTTACTTTTTTCGGTGGTGCTTGTTCAGAAACTAGCTTCTCTTTTTCTTTTTTTTTAACCTCATCTATAATTTTTTTGGCTTTTGGAGCATATGGGATAGAAGTTTGATCAGTTATTTGTATAAGTTCGATAGATATTATAGGGGGTAGATCGATTGGTTTTTTTGCTAAAAAAGGTAAGCTCAAAGCTGTGATAGCAATCAAAAATATATGTAGCAAAAAAGATATAACAACATTATTTGCCATAAAGACTATCTTTCTTTATAAGGCTCAGAAATCAAAGCTACCTTCGTAAAACCTGATCCAGATAACATTCCCATTACTTCAAGTACTCTTCCATAATTAATAGTCTTATCACCTCTTACGTATATCCTGGTATCAGTTCTATTTTTTGAAACTGCAAGAATCTTTGCAATTACTTTATCATATTCAACTTTGCTCTCTTGGATAAAAATTTCACCTTTTGAGTTGATAGATAAAGTTAAAGGTTCTTGCTCTTCAGGCAAAGAATCTGCAGAACTTTCTGGTAAATCAACCTGAACTCCAACTGTTAATAAAGGAGCAGTTACCATAAAAACAATTAATAAAACCAACATAACGTCAACAAAAGGTGTTACATTTATTTCACTTATAGGATCTTTTGATTTGCTTTTTATTCTAAATGCCATTTATTAAATGATAGAGATAAATCTTTTAGAAAAATTTTCTAATCTTTGAGAATATTTTTTAGAGTCATGGTTAAACTTATTATATGCAACTACAGCAGGTATAGCAGCTAACAATCCAAGAGCTGTAGCAAATAATGCCTCGGCAATTCCGGGTGCTACAATTGCTAAACTAGTATTTCTTGAAACAGCAATTGATTGAAAAGAATTCATAATCCCCCAGACTGTACCGAATAATCCAATAAAAGGTGCTGTTGATCCAACAGTCGCTAAAAAAGAATAGTTTTTTTCTAATTTATTAACTTCATTATCAATATTAGACTCAAGTAAACTACCTAATTTCTCATTTAAATTACTTTTTGATCTTGATTTTAGAACGGTCTGCATAGTTTTTTTAAATATGTTTGACATGGGATCATCAATATTTGATGGAAGGTTATTATAGAAACTTTCAGCTGATCTTGATTTCCAAAATTTTTCCTCAAATTCTTCTGAAGATAAATTGATCTTTTTGAAAAGTTTTACCTTTTCTATAATTATTGCCCAAGTATAAATAGAACAAGCAATTAACATTATAATTACTGTTTTAACAACTATATCAGCTCTAAGAAAAAGACTCCAAAGAGAGAAGTCTACTGAGCTACCTAAACCTACTGCTTGAGATGCTATATTGGCTTCCATTTAAAACACTTCACACTAAAATGTGTCATCAATTGGGCTTCGAACTTGGCTAAAACTATTTTTTCATATTTCTATAGTAAAAACTAGCTATAAGTATAGCGTCAGCTTTATTCGCATCCTTTTTTCGTGACAATTTTGGTGAAATATATGGGTATATTTCAATGGCTTTTGTTCTACTAGAATCTTTGTTCGTTTTTATTAAATTAAAAAATCTTTTCCACTTGACTGGTGTTACGAAATCCATGGGGATCTGCATTGCTGAAAATACGCCTTTTAAAACTCCAAAAGATTGTCCAAAATTAAACATACTAGTTACTCCTTGGCCTGGCATTGCAGATACCTGTTCTATTACTGCTAATACATTACTTAAATCTTCATTTTGCACTGCTTTTTGTATTTCATTGAAAATTTGAGATCCATTGACTTGGGACTTATTTTTTTTTCCAACTGCCATTGTTGGCATATCAAAAACATCTACAATCTTGCCACTTTTAAAGATGCAGATTGCTCCATTAATTCCTGGATCTATTCCTATAATTAACATGAATCACCTTTCCTCTTTTAAATTTGAATAAACTTTTTGTACGTCGTCTTCGTCTTCGAGAAGCTCTACCATCTTTTTTATTTCTTCAGTTTTTTCATGATTAACTAAAATTTCATTTAAAGGAAACCATTCAATATCGGTAGAAATAAAATTTTTAATTTTATTCTCAATCTTTTTTTTAACTACATAAATATCGTCCATTTTACATTGAATTTCGTGAAATTCCTTACAACTTTTACATTCATCTGCCCCAGCTTCTACAGCTAATTCGAGCATTTTTTCTGGGTTAATTTCTTTTGTGTCAATTCTTATTACTCCTATCTGTTTAAAATTATGTGAGGCAGATCCTTGTGTTCCAAGATTACCTCCATTTTTCTGAAAAATTGCCCTTAATTTAGAAGCTGTTCTATTTTTATTATCAGTTAAAGCCTCAACTATAATAGCTATTCTTTCAGGCCCAAACCCTTCGTATCTAATTTTTTCGAAACTCGATTGATTAAGGGACTGAGATTTATCTATTGCTCTTTCAATATTTTCTTTAGGCATATTGGATGATCTAGCTGCTTGAATAGCAGATCTTAGTCTTGCATTCATTAAAGGATCCTTATCACCTAACTTAGCGGCTACTGTAATTTCTCTTGATAGTTTTGAAAATACTTTTGATCTTTGTTTGTCTGCTCTTCCTTTTTTATGTTTAATGCCTGCCCAATGAGAATGTCCTGCCATTTTAATATGTATCTTTTAAAACACCCCCAAGAATAATGTTTTCAACTTTATTTGCTAAACCTGTTTTTTCACAGCACTCAACAAATACACCCGACAAAGAACCTTCACCTAATGCAGGATAATGTTTTGCAGAATCTTTATTAAAAAATCTATTGAGGGAATTGTTTTTGTCCATTCCTATTACTGAGTCATAATCTCCACACATTCCTGAATCTGTTATATAGGCTGTTCCTCCTTTTAATATCCTTGCATCATTAGTTGGTACATGAGTATGTGTGCCAGATACGAGTGTTGCTTTATTATCAAAGAAATGTCCAATTGCCATTTTTTCACTTGTTGTTTCACAATGAATATCAACAATTAAAAAATCAAAATCTTTTTTTAAAGAGTAAGATTTTAAAAAATTTTCAGCTGTTTTAAAAACATTTTCACTTTTTTTCATAAAAACATTTCCCATTAAGTTAAGTATTCCAATTTTAAGCTCATTAGAAATTTTATAGATACAAAAACCTCTACCTGGAGATGTTCCTATAAGATTTAGTGGTCTCAATAATCTATCTTCTTCCTCAATTAAATTTAATGTTTCTTTGTGATCCCAAACGTGATTACCAGTTGTTATAACGTTGATGCCAGAATTTAATAAAAGTTCCAGGATATCTTTAGTTATACCTACGCCATTCTTTGCAGCATTCTCTCCGTTGGCTACAACAAAATCAACTTTTTTTTTCTCTACAATTTTTTTAAGATTTTTTTCAACTACTTTACAGCCAGATGGGCCAACGATATCACCTAAAAATAAAATATTCATTTATAAATTTTTTTTTCTGTTACAACAAAATTCATCTTTTTATCAAATTTTCCAATTGGTACCTTATCAATTTTTTGACATGAAAGAGCAAGTCCAATTTTTAAACAATTCATTTTTTTTTCAATTTTTTGAATTAAGCGATCGTAAAAACCTCCTCCATATCCAAGCCTATTTAAATTTTTATCAAATGCCACTAATGGTATAATTAATATTGAGGGAGTAGTTTTTTTTAAGGGAAGCGGTTCTGGAATTCCAAATTTATTTACTTTGAGAGGATCTTGTGGTCTCCATTTATAAAAAGATAATTGAAATTTTTTTTTTACGATTGGAAGAGATACTTCAAATTTTTTTTGTATCATTCTGTCAATTAAATTCAAGGTAGATACTTCGCCATTGAACGGATAATACAAACCTACCTTTTTTTTATTTGTATTTTTTTTAATAAGATTAATAATAACGTTTGGATTTATTTTAAAATCTTTATTATTTAATTTTAATCTTTTTTTTATTACTTTTTTTCTTAAAGTTGATTTTTTCACAACGAAATTTAATTATTAAGATTTACCTTTTCAACAAAATCTTCTATTTCTTTCGCTGTATTGGAAATCAATTGATCGTAATTTTTATTCAAATCATTAATTTGATCTTGTAAATAATTTATATCATTTGTTAGCTTTTTTGTTTCATCTTCTTTTTTATCTTTATAATCGTAAACTAAAGATTTAAGCTCTTTAAATCTATTTGTAAGATTATCTAATTCAATTTTTTTTTTATCTACTTTTTTTTTTGTTTCAAAATACTCATCCATAACCTTTATTGCTGTAATAAGTAAAAGTTTATTTTCGCCAATATTGCCAAGGTCTGATTTCAAGCTTTCGAACTTATTATTTAGATTGAGGGCTAATTCCTCAAGGTGTTCCTCTTGACCATCCTCACAAGATAACAGGAAATCTTTTCCATTAAATTTGATGTTTACATTTGCCATTTTTCGATTTCATTTAATAGAGTATCTGTTTCTTGATTTAATTCATCTATTTTTTCATTAAATTTAATTTGCTTTAATTTTTCGTCATTCGATTTTGCTCTTATTTCTTTTAACTTTTCCTGCAAATTTACATGATCAATACTCAAATCTTTAAATTTTTTTTTCCATCCATTTTTTTCAATTTCTAATTGATTTTTTTGTTCTGTAAGCTCTGTAACGTTTTTCGATATTTTGTTATTTTTAAAATCAATTTTTTTTAATTTATCAAGAGCAATTTCTAATTTTTTTTCTTTTTCGCTACTATATTTCATATATATATTTATATATTATTAAATTGAATCTTCTTAGTCTAGATAGGATTATTTTTGAAAATTAAACATACAGATTTAGCAAATGCTATAAGATTTCTCTCTTTAGATGCTGTTGAGGAAGCGAATTCTGGTCATCCCGGAATGCCAATGGGTATGGCTGATGTAGCTACAGTTTTGTTTAAAAATTTTTTACGATTTAATCCTAGGGATCCAAACTGGTTTAACAGAGACAGATTCATTCTTTCTGCAGGCCACGGGTCTATGCTTCTTTACTCACTATTATATTTAACTGGCTACAAAAGTGTTTCTATAGACGATATTAAAAACTTTAGAAAACTTGACTCCATTTGTGCGGGCCACCCAGAATATCATTCTAATTCAGGGATTGAGACAACAACAGGACCTTTAGGTCAAGGTATATCTAATGCTGTAGGTTTTGCACTCGCTGAAGAAATATTGAAAAAAAAGTTAGGAAAAAAAAAAATAGATCATAAAACCTATGTCTTAGCAGGAGATGGATGTCTTATGGAGGGAATAAGTCATGAAGCCTTAAGTTTTGCGGGTCATCTAAGATTAAAAAATTTAATCCTGCTTTTTGATAACAATTCTATCTCAATTGATGGTCCTACTAATCTTGCCGTTTCTGATAATACAAAAAAAAGGTTTGAGAGTTATGGATGGAACTACTTAGAGATAGACGGCCATAATGAAAAACAAATTTTTAATGTTTTAAAAAAAGCTCAAGTTTCAAAAAAACCATTTGCTATTTCTTGTAAGACTACAATTGGTTACGGCTCACCAAATAAAAGTGGTAAAGCATCATCACATGGAAGCCCATTAGGTAAAGAGGAAGTAAAGTTAGTTAGAAAAAAATTAAAGTGGAATAATGAACCTTTTAAGATTCCCGAGAAAATTTTAAGTGAATGGAGAAAAGTTGGAGAAAACGCCTCTTCAAAAGCTGAAAAAAATAAATCATACTCACCTGAATTTAATTTTTTTAACGATGAAATTATAAGTGAAATAGAACAAGAAAAAAATAATTATATAAAATCGTTAGAGCCTATTGCAACTAGAAAATCCTCAGAAAAATTTTTAGACATAGTTTCAAAATTACCAAATTTAATTGGTGGTTCGGCAGATCTCGCGGGTTCGAATAATACAAAAACAAAAAATCATAAAATAATTAAACCAGGAAGTTT
>TARA_B100001057_G_scaffold208377_2_pt1 | contig 10319 bp, 10 predicted proteins | sample TARA_B100001057 | Tara Oceans TARA_B100001057 (sample SAMEA2621839) | marine metagenome | biome: marine biome (ENVO:00000447); feature: surface water layer (ENVO:00002042); material: "saline water (ENVO:00002010), including plankton (ENVO:xxxxxxxx)" | depth 5 m | reverse complement strand
ACTAATAGCGGAATCTCACATCCTATAATTGGTTTTATTGAAGATTGAATGCATTTTTGGTAAAACTTAACTGCACTGAATATATTAATATAATCCGTAACAGCCAGGGATCTAATCTTGTTCTTTTTAGCAAAAACTATTAAATCATCAATTTTGACCGTGCCGCTATTTAAAGAGTATGAACTATGAAGGTGTAGTTGGGTAAAGTTGCTCATTTTAACTTAAGGAATGATTCTCTATGATGGATAGTTTTACCTAAACAAGAAATAGTATCTAAATGTTTGGGTGTGGCATATCCCTTATTTTTATCAAATTGGTACATTTTAAAAAATTTATTAATACGTATCATCTCATTATCACGAGCAACTTTTGCAATTATAGATGCAGCAGAAATTTCGGGAATCTTTTCATCTCCTTTTACAACTGAATGACAAGGAATAGTTAAATCTGGACAATATAAACCATCTACATAGACAATAGTCGGAGTTATATATAGATTATTTACTGCCCTTTTCATACTCAATAAAGTTGCATTATGAATATTCATAGAATCAATTTCATCTTTAGTTGCAATACCAATCGATATAGACAAGGAGTGCGTTACGATTTCATTCGCTATAAGTCTCCTTTTTTTATTACTAATTTTTTTTGAATCCATCAAATCTTTAATTGTGTTAATCTGGCCAAGAATAACAGCTGCTGAATATACAGAACCTATAAGACTACCTCTGCCTACTTCGTCCACTCCAGCTATTATTTTACTTGATTTCATCAAAATGGTATATAATGTTCATTCTACCAATCAAGTAGATTAATTAACATATGATATATAATAAAATTAATGTTGGAGTAGTTGGGCTTGGATATCTAGGGAAGTTTCATTATCAAAAATATACAGCCAATAAGTATACAAAGTTAGCTGCGGTTGTTGATATAAATGATGAAAATATAAAAGAACTTGAGTCTGATAAAGTTTTTAAAACAAATAACTATAAAGATCTGATTGATATTGTAGACGCAGTTTCGATAGTGACCCCAACTACAACACATTATGAAATAGCAAAGTTTTTTTTAGAAAATAATATTAATGTGTTATTGGAAAAGCCAATGACTGAAACGATTATACAAGCAAAGAAACTAAATGCTATTGCAAAAAAAAATAAGCTTGTATTCCAAATTGGTCATTTGGAGCAATTTAATCCAGCTATCATGAAACTTAAATTAGATTCGATACAACCTCAGTTTATTGAGGTGCATCGTTTGTGTAAATATAATCCCAGAGCCAATGATGTTGATGTTGTGTTAGATTTAATGATACATGATATTGATATTGTATTGTCATTAGTAAATCAAAAGATTAAAAGATTATCTGTTTCAGGAAAAAAAATTTTAACAAAGTTAACAGATATTGCTAATGTTCGAATTGAATTTAATAATAATATTGTTGCTAATCTTACAGCTAGTAGAATTAGTACAAAAAATGAGAGAAAAATGAGAATTTTTTCTAAGAATTCTTACTATTCTATAGATTTTATTAATAATGAATTAAAGAAATTAATTAAGAAAAAAGATAATATATTTAAAACATACTCACATAGATATAAGAAGTCAGATTCATTAAATGAAGAGATAAAGAATTTTATAAATACATGTCGTGGTAAAGAAATATCAATGACCACAGGTGAATGTGGAGAGAATGCCTTAAAGGTTGCAAAGAAGATTACAGGAGCCTTACAAAAAAATGATTAAACTATTTGACTTAAAGAAACAATTTAAACTGTTTGATAAGAAAGTGAACAAAAAAGTCTTAGATGTCTTGTCATCTGGAAATTATATATTGAATAAGAATGTTATTAATCTAGAGAATGATATGAAGAATTATTTACAATCAAATTATACTCTAAGCTGCAACTCAGGGACAGATGCACTAGTATTATCTCTCCGAGCTTTAAATATTGGCGTTAATGATGAGGTTATTACATCTCCATTTACATATTTTGCAACTGCTGAAGCAATATCATTAGTTGGTGCTAAGCCAGTATTTTCCGATATTAATCCTGATACCTTCAATATAGATTCAAAAAATATAAAAAAATGTATTTCTAAAAAAACAAAAGCTATTGTGTCTGTAAATCTTTTTGGACATGCTTGTGAACTCAAAGAGATTAGCGATATTGCAAAAGAAGGAAATTTATATCATATTGAAGATTGCGCTCAATCTTTTGGTGCAACTTATATGTCAAAGCAATCAGGTACTTTTGGTGATATGGGTTGCTTTAGTTTTTTTCCAACAAAAAACTTAGGATGTTTCGGAGATGGAGGATTAATTAGTGTAAAAAGTAAAAGGCATTATGAGAAATTAAAAAAGCTAAGAACTCATGGAGGAATTAAAAGAAACCAACATGATCTAATTGGATATAATAGTAGATTAGACGAAATACAAGCTGCGATATTATGTATCAAGTTAGGATATCTAAATAAGTTTCTTAGCAAAAGAAGAAATATTGCGAAGATTTATCAAGAATCAATCACTAACGATAGCATAAAACTTCCGTTCTCTAACAAAAATGCTGAGCATACATATAATCAGTTTACATTGAGAGTGAAGAATAGAAAAAAGTTTATAAAATATTTAGAAAATAATGCAATTCCTTATGGAATATATTACTCAAAGCCAATATATAAATACAAAGCTTACTCTAAGAATAATTATCAAAAATTACCGATAGTAGAACAGGTATCAAAAGAATGTATATCAATTCCAATTTATCCCGAGTTAGCTATAAGAGATGTAAAAAAGATATGTACTATTTTAAATAAATATGAAAGATAAAAAAAATATTTTCATAATTGCAGGTGAATCCTCTGGTGACCAACATGCTGCAAATTATATTTATGAGCATTTAAACGTAAATCCAAATCTTTCTTTTGCTGCTTTTGGTCAAGCTGAGATAAAAAAAACTCCGGCAAAGCTTATTTACGACACAGAGAAAATCTCTGTAATAGGAATTGTGGAGGTAATCTCTAAATATAAAGAGATAAGTAATGCATTAAATTTAGCTAAAGGCTACATTAAAGATAATAAGCCTGATTTAATTGTTCTTGTGGATTATATAGAATTTAACCTTAAAATCGCAAGATATGCAAAACAATTTAATATCCCGATATTATTCTATATAGCACCTCAAGCCTGGGCATGGAGAGAGAAGAGAGCTCAAGGATTTATGAATTCAATTAGCCACCTAGCAGTAATTTTTCCATTTGAAGAAAAGTTTTTTAAAAAGTATTCAAACAATGTTTCATACGTAGGACATCCGCTAGGTAAAAGAAAAGATTTGAAAAATAATATAAAAAACTATAAGGAAAGAACAATTGATTTGGGTATCTTTCCAGGAAGTAGAGAATCAGAAATAAAAAATAACATTCATACAATGTTAGATTGCGTACAAAACAATAAGAACGAAATAATTCGGATTTTTTATGCGAATCAAACATCTAAAGATTTACTGATTAAACTGCTACCAAATAGCTATCATGAATATTTAGTATCAGGTAAAGACATTGAAAATATTAGTAATTGTAAAAAAGCTTTGTGTGCATCTGGAACTATCACATTAGAACTTGCCATGTTAAATGTACCTATGATAATAGTATATAAACTCTCTTATATATCCTTCTTAATTATGAAAGGTTTAGTGAAAGTCAAATATATAGGTCTTGTGAATCTTATCCTTGGAAATGAAATGGGCTCTCAACCAATAATAAATGAATATATACAGCCATCGTATTCCGATCAGGTTGATATCATGGTTGAGCTTAATAAGATTGATATAGATCAAGTTTACCGTAATAACATGATTTCTAACTATGAGAAGTTAAGACATGAGCTATCGACTAAATCGACAAGGAATATCGCGAGTATTGCTGATAGTTTTTTAAAGCCTACCTAGTTACACCCCTTTTGCTTTTAGATATAAAATTAATAAAGTAATCTACTTCAGAATCATTGATATTTAAGTTATTAAAAATATCTTTTTTCTCATCTAGAGGCTTGCTAGACTTCAGAAATAATTTAAAAACGCTCTCAAGATTCTTTATCGTTTCTTCAGAAAAATTATTTCTTCTTAATCCCTCAGAATTTATTTTGTATGCTTTCGCATGATTACCAGCAACTAATGTGTATGGAGTTACATCCTGTGACACAACCGACCCTAGTCCAGAAAATGCAAATTTTCCTATATTGCAAAACTGATGAACAAGAGTAAATCCTCCTAAAGATGCGTTAGATTCTACATTAACATGCCCTGCTAAACTTGCTGCATTAGATAAAATACAATTATCATTAATTACACAATCATGTGCTATATGTGTATATGCCATGAATAGATTATTATTCCCTATAATGGTATTTGAAATTCCTTTATTTGTACCTCTGTGGACACTACAATATTCTCTAAATACATTATTATTACCGATAGTGCATTTGGTGTCTTCACCATAAAACTTTAAATCTTGAGGTTCCTCGCCTATTGTTGCGAATTGATAAACAGTATTATTCTTACCTAAAGAGGTATTTTCTCTAATTACTGCATGATTCTTAATTATACATCCGCTATCAATTGAGACTCTTTTATCAATTACAGCATACGCTCCGACCACTACATCATCAGATATATCTGCAGATGGATGTATTTGACATGTTTCATGTATCATTTTTTGATCTTACTGCACCGATTAAATCAGCAGTGCATACAATTGTATTTCCCACTTTACATTCAGCTGAAAATTTATGTATTTCACTCTTACTTTGAGTCAAATTGGCTGAAATAAGAATTATATCGCCAGGGATAACCTGTTTTTTAAATCTAGCCTTATCAATTCCAACAAAATAATATAATTGATTTGTCATATCTCTATCATTACTTTCAACATCTAATATCGCAGTCGCTTGTGCCATAGATTCCAGAAGAAGCACACCTGGAAAAACAGGATATCCTGGAAAATGTCCTTGAAAAAAAGGTTCATTATAACTTACATTTTTCTGAGCAATTATTGATTTTTTTTTCTTGATATCTATAACTTTATCTATTAATAGAAATGGATATCTGTGTGGTAAATAGTTTTGTATATTCATTTGAAGTCTTACCCTTTGTTTTTTTTAAGATTTCTGAATATTACTTGATTTTTACGCCAATTACGAACATTATCCACAGCCATTGCAGATGCATATTGACCTTTTTCTTTGATAGATTTAGTTACTGTTGTCATTCCATGTATATGAACATTATCACAAATATCTATATGGCCATTTATGCCTGCGCCCCCACCTATTGTACAATTTTTGCCGATGGAAGTGCTTCCTGCAATACCTGTACATGCAGCAATAGCAGTATTTTCACCGATCACTACATTATGTGCAATATGTACCAGATTATCAATTTTACAATTATTTCTAAGTATAGTGCTGTCAATCAATCCTCTATCAATTGTCGTGCTCGATCCGATTTCAACGTTGTTCTCAATAATAACAGATCCTATATGTGGAATTTTTTTCCAAATATCTTTAATTTTATATAAGCCAAAACCATCAGACCCAATTACTGCATTTGGATGAATAATTACATTATCCCCTATGATTGTATTATGGTTTATGAAAACGCCAGGATAAATAATACAATTTATCCCTATAGAGACATTACTTCCAATGCATACATTGTTAAAAGTATCAGAAGAAGAGTAATGTGATGTTAATTGCGAATTACTTAAAAGGTTTGATAATGAATGCATAACGTTTTCAGTTTTGAATAAGGGAACAGATATTTTTATATCAGTTGTGAAATCATTAGGTACAATTAACCCTGAAAATTTTGAAATATCTTGTGATATTTCTTTACTTGATATAAAACCTAGTGAATCTATTAATGGCTGAGTTAGAGTTGATATCTTATTAAAGATGTTATCGTTAGAGTTTTCACATTTTGCATCTAGGACTTCACATAGATCTGAGCACGTGTATTCTCTATCTAGATTCATATTAATTCAGAATATTGATAATATCCTGTGTAATATCAACATATTTTTTTGCAAAAAGTGTAGTACCATCTGCTCTTAGTATAAGGTCGTAATCCTTATCTTTTGCATACTTATTGATTGCTTTCTCAACAATCTTTCTAATCCTTACTAACTCAGAGTTTTGTTTCGATTGAAGTGCGCCTTGAAGTGTTTGTTGTTTTTCTCTAAACTCTTTTTCGATAGCGTTTATTTCTTTTATTTTCATCTGTCTATCATTTTTTGAGAGTGTTCTCTCATTTTTTAGATAATCATCGTTTAATTTATTCCATTTAACTTCTATTTTTTTTAACTCTTTAGCTTTTGGTTCAAATTCTTTTTTCAAATTAGTTTGAGATTCTTTATAAATAGGGATTTCTTTAAATAAAATATCTAACTTAACTACACCTATCTTTGTCTCAGCAAGACTTGATAAAGGTAAAATTAACAGCAGATATGTAATAAAGTATTTTTTAAACATCAAAATGCACCTCCAAGTGAAAATATTACCGGCTTAGTGTCATCGCCAGTCTTTGATTTAAATGTATCAACAAACCCTAAAGAAACTGCTCCTACAGGAGTTCTAAAATTAGCTTGGATACCATAACTACCTCGTAACTCACTATAACTAAAATCAGATGCATCTTCAAATACATTGCCAATATCAACAAATAGTGACGCTCTAAATGCTCTTTTATCCTCACCTAGGAACGGTGGTGGTGGAAAAACCCAGTCATTTTGTATTACAGCTAGAAAATCCCCTCCGACAGCGTCGCATGTCTTTGCAGTACAAGTCGTATTGTTTCTTAATGGGCCCAGACTACTTGAATCAAATCCTCTTACTGTTCCATTGCCACCTGCAAAGTATTTATCGTGAAAAGGGAGTTTAGATGAACCTAATAAACCGACTCCTACGCCAAGTTGTGGTTTGACGCTAAATGTTGTGTCCCAATCAAACATATCTAAGAAGTTTAATTTATACGGGGTATTATATTCTCCTCTATATGTTAAAGATATATAAGAGTAATCAAAATCAGGTGGCAAATACATTGAACTTGATAAAGACTGTCTATATCCCTGATTAGCATAAACAGTTCTATCTCTTGTGTCTTCTACAAATGATGCATTAAGCACAAAACCAAAATGCGTTGATCCATGTTTATCAAGAAAACTTGTGACATTTGTAGGAGATGATGAAGTTGTTGTATAGTCAGTCAATTTAATTACTCCGCCATATCCATAAGATCGTGTTTCTGATATGGGAACGTTATAGTTAATACCATACGAAAATGTATCAGACAGGTATGAAGCGGTAGATGTAGACGATACATCAGTTTCACTAAAAACAAGACTAGTTGTTTTTGTGACACCATCTTTTGTGTAATAAGGATCGGTGTTACTGTATCGTATAAGTTTCTTATAAGAACTCTTTTCCAAAATTAGAGCAACATTATTACCTTTACCTAGAAAATTATCCTGTTGAACGTTTATATTAAATATAGCTCCTGAACTATCAGAGTACCCTGCTCCAATCTTAAACTCTCCAGATTGAGTTTCCTCAAGATTAAATTCCACATCTATGATTCCTTTTTCTTGATCAACTATATTTTTCTTTACCTCAACTTCATTTACAAATTTAAGTCTTTGTAGCCTTAGTTTAGATCTATCTATTTTATTTTGTGAGTATACTGATGATTCGTACTGTCTAAGCTCTCTTCTGTAGACTTCGTCATTTGTTTTTGTATTACCTCTAATATTAATTCTTCTTACATAAGAAATTTTTTTTGGATCAACTCTAAATGCAATATCAATATTATCCGTCCCTTCCTTGATAGTTACATTATAGACTATTTCTGGAAATGCATATCCTTGAGTACCTAATACGTATTCAATACTATTTTTTGAGGTTTCAATTCTTGCCCTGGAGAATGGATTTCCAGGCTGTAAATTAGTGGATAGAATTGTTTTAAATACTTCTTGATTAAAATCTTCTAACCCATAAAGCGTTATTGTTCCATATTTAAATAAATCGCCTTCAGTAAAAGAAATTGTAATGAATATATCTTTTTTATCTGAAGATAAATTTATTTGTCTAGACACCAAATCAAACTTAGCATAACCACGGTCTAGATAAAAATTTTGAATAGTTTCAATATCTTGATCCAATGTAGTACTATTATATATGTCTTTATCTGACCATACTTCAAACCAATATTTTGGTCCTGATTTCATTAAAGATTTTATTTGTCGAGTTGAAAAGTTTTTATTTCCTAGAATTTTTATTTCTTTTATTTTTGATGCATCACCTTCTTCAATTGTTAATGACAATTCCATAAGATTATTATCTAAATCAAGCTCATCAATTTTCACAAATGATGAATACCGCCCATTGTCATAATACAGCCTCACAAGTTCTTGTTTAACTTTATCAACTAGACTTTTACTATATGGTTTACTTTGTGATATTCCAATTGATTTTAATGAATCTAATATTTGTTCAGTTTCGAGGAGTTCATTGCCTTGTATATTGATTTTTGAAATTATCGCTCTTTCTTTAACTTTAATATAAAGAGTTTCATCAACTAATGTTACCTCAATATCCTTAAAAAGGTCAGTAGAGAAAAGACTTTTGATTACAAATGAAATTTCCTGACTATCATATACTTTGCCTGTTTCGTAACCAGAATATTCAATTATTTCTTGAGTGGTAACCCTTGAGTTACCATCGATAGCAATAGAATTTGCAATCATACTTTCAGCAAGTGTGGAAATTGGTGTTATAAGAATTAAGAATAAAAAGATATTAATTTTTTTCATGAAAATATTCTTACAAAGTCATTATAGAATGCAATGACCATAATTAGACCTAAAACAGCAACGCCTATAAGCTGTGCTCCATTTTGGATTGATATCGGCAACTCTCGCCCAGTTATCATTTCATAGGTATAATATACAAGATGCCCACCATCAAGCATTGGTATCGGTAAAAGATTTAATACTCCAAGACTAACGCTTAAAATTGCCAATAAATACAAGAAGTATGACAGCCCCATTTCTAGTGATCTTCCAGAGAACTGAGCAATTGATAATGGTCCACTAAGATTTTTGACATTAGCATCACCAGCTACTAATCTTCCGATCATCTTAAACGTTAACAATGTGTAGTCAGTTGTACTGTTTATTGCTTTATAAAATGAATCATTAAAATCATAATGTACTTTTACAAAATGTGATAAATCATTTTTTTTCGAAATACCTAAATATCCAAGGCCATTTTTACTTAAGACATTAGCATCATATTCGATCATTTTATTATCACGTTCAGCATTGATATTTATTAATGTATTTGGGTTATCATGGATAAATTTTACTAACTCTGTCCAGGAGTTAATAGGAGTTTCATTGATAGAAATAATTTTATCTCCTATTTTAATATTTCTGTTATTTGGTTTGTTAGTAACAGTCCCAATAATAGATTCATTGTTAGGATAAGATATATTTAGTCCAATATTTTGAATGATATCTCCTTCACTATTTAGTATTGAAGGATTATATGCCAAAGGATATTCAATTTTTTCATTTTCACTATCTAATAAAGTTAACGATATATCTTCATTGTTCATAACATTATTAAGAATCTCTATTCTTACGTCTTGCCATCTAGCAACATTTTTATCATTTATAGAAATAATTTGAAATGTGTCTGTGTTGTTATTGATTTGGATAGCAGGCTTTATTCCTCCAATGCCATTCATATAGGTTAATGTAAAGAATATTATGGCAAGGATTAAATTAAAGATCGGACCTGCTGCAACTATAGCAAACCTTTGATATACGCTTTTCTTATCAAAACAATACTGTTGCTCATTTTCTTTAATATTATTTGATTCTCCATCAGGAGTTTTAGATTCTAGCATCTGTACATAACCACCAAGAGGAATCATGCATACTGAAAACTCGGTGTTAGTCTCTCTAGATTTTTTCATATAAATAGGTTTTCCAAAGCCTACGCTAAACTTAAGAACCTTTACATTACAGAGTCTTGCTATTATGAAGTGACCATATTCATGAAATGTAACAAGTATTCCTATTGCTATTATAAATCCAATAATACTGTTTAAAAGTTCCATAATTATGAGTATTTTGTTTTAATTATTTTTTTTGTACTTTCTCTTATCTCTACATCATTTTCCAGGACAGATTTTATATCGCTATGACATGAAATTTCACTGACATCCAATACATCCTCAATAATTCTGGGTATATCTGTA
>TARA_B100001057_G_scaffold125716_2_pt1 | contig 10320 bp, 8 predicted proteins | sample TARA_B100001057 | Tara Oceans TARA_B100001057 (sample SAMEA2621839) | marine metagenome | biome: marine biome (ENVO:00000447); feature: surface water layer (ENVO:00002042); material: "saline water (ENVO:00002010), including plankton (ENVO:xxxxxxxx)" | depth 5 m | reverse complement strand
TGCAATAAGACAAAGAAGAAATGATGATAAAAATTTAGGAAATGGATAATAAAATAATTTTTATTGTTGGTCTTGTGATATTTTGCCTTTACTTAATTGGCTTTCTGTCAGTTATTTATACCCAAAATAAGATACAAGACGAAGAGCTAAAAAATGATCCAGAAATTAATAATAACTAAGGATTAAAGTTCATGGCGGTTTCTATCAATGCTAGATGAGAATATGCCTGAGGAAAATTACCTAACATTTTTTTTGTTTTAAAATCTAAATCTTCACTAAACAAACCTAGGTGATTAGAGTTTGATAATAATTGATCGAAAAGACGCTTAGCTTTAGTTTTTTCACCAATTTTAAAAAGACTATTTATGTACCAAAAAGTACAAACTGTAAATGATGATTTTGGCTCACCAAAATCATCATTATTTTTATATCTAAATAATAAGCCATCATACAGAAGCTCTTTTTCAATTGCCTTAACAGTATAGATGTATTTAGGGTCTTTACTTTCAATGAAACCGTAGGACTCCATTAAAAGAACTGATGCATCTAAAAAATCCGAGCCATATGATTGAGAAAAAGCTTTAATCTTAGGATTCCATGCATTGGATAAAATATCATTTTTTATCTCATCTCTAAGCGGAATCCATCTATCTGTTTTTCTCCCTTTTTTAATCAAATTTGATATTTTTATTGCCCTATCAATAGCCACCCAGCACAGCAACTTTGAAAAGGTAAAGTGTTGATCTTCATTTCTAAATTCCCAAATTCCTTTATCTGGTTTTCTCCAATTTTTTTCTACGACCCAAACAACAGACTTTACAATAGACCATAGTTGTTCGTACTTATAATTTTCTTCTTTGAATTTTTCAATCTGAAAATGAATTACATCAACTAAAATTCCATATATATCGTTTTGTTTCTGAATATAAGCTGCATTACCTACTCTAACAGGCTTAGAGTTTTTGTAACCTGACAAGTGATCTAGCTTTTTTTCAGTTAAAATTTTTTGTCCGTCAATTCCGTACATGATTTGTAGCTTTTCATTTTTATTTGGAATCAAATTAACTATGAAATCAATAAAATTTTTTACGATTCTTTCGTGTCCAAGTTTTGCAATAATCTTAATGACCATCGATGCATCTCTTATCCAACAAAACCTATAATCCCAATTTCTTACCTCACCAATAGTTTCAGGGATTGAGGTGGTAGCAGCAGCAAGTACTGCACCTGTTTTTTCAAAAGTTAATAACTTTAAAGTAATTGCGCTTCTTTTTACTTCATCATTATATAGACTGTACTTAGGTCCTTTTTTACACCAGTTTAACCAATATTCTTTTGTTTTTTCAAATTCTAGATTTGATTTTTTCAGAGTTGGAACATCAATTTTTTCATTATATGATAGGTTTAAATATACTGGCGTAGTCAATTCAAATTCTATATTTTTTAAAATTTTATTCTTTTCAATATCTGTATATAGAAATAATGTTTCATAACTAGCCTCTTCAAATACGCTGACTATAAAATCTTCTTTTTCATAAGTTTTTGTTTTTCCATTTGCATATTCAAGGGTAGGATTATATAGCACCTTAATTTTTGGTATTCCTTTAAGAGGTCGAATCATTCGCTGAAGTTCTGGTGGATTATAAAAATTTTGATCATCCAACTTAAACCTTGTCATAAAATCTAGCACTTCAAATTCATTTTCATTATTTCTGAATTTGGTCTTGAGAATAGCAGTATTATTTATATAATGCTGAGTAATTACATAGCTTTTATCAACCTCAATTTTAAAGCTTCCTCCGATTTTTTCATCAATTATTTTACAAAAAACAGCTGAAGAATCAAATTGTGGTAAACAACACCAATCTATTGAAGAATCCTCATTTATGAGTGCAGAAGATTTACAATTTCCTATAATTCCGTAATTTAAGCCTTTGTCCTCAATCATTGTTTTTCATTTTTATAAATTCGCAATGGAATTATGAGAAAAAATATAATAGTTTCTAACAGATTACCAGTTAATGTAACGAAATTAGAAAATTCTTTCATATTTCAATCATCTAGTGGTGGTTTAGCTACAGGTTTAAAGTCAATTCATCAAAAATCAGACTCATTATGGATTGGATGGTCTGGTCTTTCTTCTAGCGAACTAAGTACACAAAACAAATTAGAAATAAAAGAATCACTTGAGAAATTAAACCTTGACGAAGTAGAATTAACAAAAAAAGAAATCGATGAATTTTATTATGGTTTACCTAACAAATGTATTTGGCCTTTATTTCATTACTTTATTGAATTTGCAAAGTTTGATGAAGATGATTGGGAATCTTATGTTGAAGTAAATAAAAAGTTTTGTAATAAAATAATTGAAAAAGCTGCACCTGATGCTACTATTTGGGTTCATGATTACCAACTTTTACTTCTTCCAAAAATGTTAAAAGAATCAAGACCTGATTTAACAATTGGGTTTTTTCTGCATATTCCATTTCCGTCATTTGAAATTTTTAGAATATTTCCTTGGAGGAACGACCTATTAGAAGGTATGCTGGGAGCTGACTTAATTGGGTTTCATACATTTGATTATCAACGTCATTTTTTAAGCTCAGTAAAAAGGATCTTGAGATATGATGTAGATTTTAATAGAGTAAATTTAGGATCTCGAGAAGTTGTTGTAAATACATTTCCAATGGGTATCGATTACAATAAGTTTAATAATGCTGCTAAACTTCATAAACAACAAAAAAAATCACAACAATCTGAGTTAAAAATACAACTGAATTTACATAAAAAATCCTCGGATCAGAGTAAACTAATTCTTTCAATAGACAGACTTGATTATACTAAGGGAGTAATTAATCGTATAAAAGCTTTTGAACTTTTTTTGGATAAATATCCTCAATATTTAGAAAAGGTAAGGCTTGTTATGCTAAGTGTTCCGTCCCGATCTGACGTGCCAGAATATAAAAGATTGAAAAAAGAAACGGATGAATTTGTTGGTAGAATAAATGGAAAATTTGCTACTGTAAATTGGACGCCAATATGGTATTATTATAGGCATATGGACTTTGACGATTTAATTGATTTATATATGATATCTGATATTGCAATGATTACACCCGTTAGGGATGGAATGAATTTAGTTGCAAAAGAATTTATTGCGACAAGGATTGAGTCTGATGGAGTATTAATATTAAGTGAGATGGCAGGTGCATCAAAAGAGCTTTTTGAAGCTATAACTGTAAATCCTTTTGATTTAGATGCAATGGCTGATAGTATATTAAAGGCCATTAAAATGCCAAAGGATGAACAGAGTAGAAGAAATCAAACTATGCAGAAAAGGCTAAGTAGGTATACAGTAAAATACTGGGCTAATGCGTTTTTCAAAGCTTTAAATAATAAGTCAAAAGAGATAAAAGAACCCTCTACCATTAAAATTAAAAATGGTGTAATGAAAGATATCCAAAATAAATTTCATAAAGCAAAGAGGAAATTATTATTGCTAGATTATGATGGGACATTAGTGAGTTTTCATCACAAACCCGAAGCCGCTGTTCCAAAAAATGAAACTCTGGAAATATTAAAATCTATTTCAAAAATTGATAACACAAGTGTTGCTATTATTAGTGGAAGAGATAAAACGTTTTTAGAGAAGTGGTTCTCTAATTTAGATATTACATTGTTTGCTGAACACGGTCATTTCCAAAAAAGATTTAACAAAAAATGGATAGAAAAAACACAAAGAGATAATGATTGGAAAAAAAACTTTATTCCAATTTTTCAAGACTTTACAGATAGAACACCAGGAACATTTATCGAAGAAAAATCAAATTGTATAGTGTGGCATTATAGAAAAACTGATCCTGAACTTGCAAATGATAGAGTTGTTGAACTTAAAACCGTAGTTAATAGTTTAATTTCAGAAAACTTGATAATGATGGACGGTGATAAAGCAATTGAAATAACCAATGTCAATATAAACAAGGGAAGCGCAGTGAATTATATGTTAAATGAAAAGGAATATGATTTTATTTTGTGTGCAGGTGATGATATTTCTGATGAAAACATGTTTATTAATTTACCAGAAAAGGCATTTTCAATTAAGGTAGGTAGAAAGGCTACAAAAGCAAAATATTTTCTAGAGGGTCCAAGTGACATGATTAATTTATTAAAAAAAATTACTTGAGATTTAGAGAAAAATTAATTGATAAAAATCTTTCTGATCAACTAAAGTGGCTTTATAAAACTATAATAAATGCTCCAACTGATTACTCCTTTATAGATATAAGAAATATTTGTAGTACAGAGTTTGCTAAAATTTTTTCCAATGTAAAATTTATTTTAAAAGGAACAGAAAATTTACCCAAGGAAAGTAATTCTATATTTGTTTACAATCATTTGAATAATCACATAGATTATTCAGTTTTTGATGACTTTCAAATAACTCTTGATAGTCACTTTATTAGCAGTATTATTTTGAAAAAGTATTATGCTAATCCTGGGACTAGGGTTGTTAGATGCTCATTACAGGATGAAATAAACCATTTTAACTACTACGATAAGTTTGATTATGTAAGAGTATTTGCTCAAAATTTTATTCCTCCAGACATAAGCTACAGTCAAATAAAAAGTTTTAATAAAAGTTTCTACACAAAATCTATAAATGAACTAAAAAAGGGAAATGGAATTGTTGTTAGTCCTGAGGGATTTTCAAGAAAAACCGAAGAATCGCCAGGAGATTTTAAAATTGGAGTTTTCAAATTGGCCACTAAATTAAAACCCCAGCCAAAAATTGTCCCTGTTATAATGGCAAATTTTGATAAACTTTTGTCAGAAGCTACCTACAAGTGTGAAATCATGAAACCATTTAAGATGAGTGATCATGGGATTAATGACGAGAATGATCCAAAACTAGTAGACTTTGTTAAAGATTATAATGCACAATATAAAAATTGGGTCAAAGATTTAATCATAGAAGATTTAAACTTTGAGGGTGAGTTAAAAAAATTAAAAAAATTAGTGAATAATAAAAAAGAGACCAATAACCAACTCGTATTTTATGGAAGTTCTACAATTAGACTTTGGAAAAGATTAGCATCCGATTTTTCAAATTTTAATACAATTAATCTAGGTTTTGGAGGTGCTTTAATTCAAGATTTAAGCAAAAACTTTAATAATTTATTCGAAAGTTTAAATCCTAAATATATCGTAACCTACCTAGGAGGTAATGACCTTACATTGAACTACAGCGCTGAAAAAATTTCCCAAAAGATCGTTGAATTTTTCAAGAAAATAACTGAAAGATTTCCAACTACATTAATCATAAATCTTTCAATAAAACCTTCATTTGAAAGAATAAAAGATATTGAAAAAATTGAAAAAATAAATAGCTTGATTGAAGCTGAAAGTAAAACCGACAATAAATTAATACAGTTAGAATTTTACAATGAACTAATGATAGAAAATAAAATAAACTCTGATTTCTACTTGCAGGATGGACTACACTTAAACACTAAGGGGTATGAAATAATTATTAAAAAATTAAAACAATTATTAAAAAACCTTGATTAATTAATTGGCACTATTGTGTCAAAAATAGCTTCAGAAAAATAAAATTTAAATTTTAATTCATCATCTTTTTCTACAAGGTAAGCGCTCTCAAGCCAGTCAAAAATCAACCTAACTTTTCCGTCCGGAGTATTTATATCAAACTCCCCGTGATGTTCTAAACTTACGTGGGCTGAATTAAAATCAGTATCTATTTTTGTGTTTTTAAATTCTCTTTTAGATTCAATGATATCAAATGATTTTACAAAATCTATAAACTCATCAGTGCTGTATCTTTTACTATTTTCAAAAATGAAAAAATCGTCTGTCACAATTTCACTAAATCGATCTACATCGTTATCAACAATCTGAAAAATTTCATCTAATTTTTGTTTTACATCAGATTCAGAAACTTTATTAGTTTCTGTAATTAGGACATACAACATTCCTAAAACAATACCAATAAAAAAGAAAAAACCGAACTTATAATTAAATATATGTTTCATTGTTTATTTTTTTTACCAAACAAATGTAGGGTTTCTTTTGTAGTTGGTAGTAAAATCGCTAATGGTATTAGAAAAATCCACCATCTTGGAAATGTAGGAGTGCTATCTTTTTCTGCTTCACTTAAATCACCTATATTATCTAATTGCTCATAGATTATCAAATCTTGTAAGTAAGAGTTATAATCTACAATTAGCATCAGAGTAGTGACTGCAATTGCAATAATCAGCCTAGATTTAAATTTCATTTATTTTCACTTTCTTTTTGCTCATCCAATTTTTCATTTGGATATTTTACCTTACTGTATCCATATGCCATAAAATACGGGTCTTTAATTTCTAGTTTAATCTCGTACTTATCTTCGAACTTATCAATAATCTCCAAAATTTTATCTAGGTTCTTCCTTGTTTTTTTCTGTATTCTTAAGCAAACTTTGTCATTAAAATCTATAAACCATAATACTTCAACTTTTTGTGTTCCGTATTGTCCACTCCATTTTTCAGTTACATGAGCGTAATGTTTAATTTCTCTCCAAGTCTTTTTTTTAAGTGTAATGGGAGCTAAGTATAGGTCCTTTTTTATTCCCTCCCTATTAACCTTAACAGTAGTAATGCAACATAGAGCATATAAAATTACACAGGGAATGATAATATTTAGATTTTGGAAAAAAAAGTCCTGAACAGAGTCTATATATAAGGGCAGCAAAAGAATTAACAGTCCTCCAAGCATATCTAAATTTATTCCAATTGACTTAAACTCTTTCATCTATTATAAATTTAATTATTAATTGTTTTTACTCATAACGTCCAGGAACTAAAACAGAGCTTAAAACGTCAAAAACCTTTTTTGGGACAATTTTTAAAAGACAAACAATTAACTTCCATGTTTTAGTTGGTACAACAACTTTTTTGTTCTTAATCATTCCATCAACACCTTCTTTTGCAATTCTTTTCGCTGATTTTTTTAAAAAACTTGGAACACTATCCATCTCATTTTGAACGCCACTTGCCATGTGAAAATTTGTTACAGTATACCCAGGACACAAAGCTGTTGAATATATTTTGTGCTTATTATATACAGCGTTTAAAGACTCATTAAATCTATTCATAAATGTTTTTACTGGGCCGTACAATGATTGAATTGATGATGGGGGTGCGTATGCAGCTACTGAGGATACAATCATTATATTTCCTTTTCCAGCTTCAATCATTTTAGGTAAAAATATTTTTGTCAAGGCAATCACAGATGTTGAAAGAACCCTCAGAAATTTTTCTTCATCATACATTGGCGTAATATGAAACAAATCGGGCAAGGCATATCCTGCGTTATTAATAAGGGTGTCAATTTGATAACCTTTTGATTCACAAAAATCATAAAGCATTTTGGGTGCATCCTTTTCACTTAAATCACATTTAATGTAATCTGATTTAACTCCATAATTTTGAGATATTTCAGATGAAAATTGAATTAGTTTTTTTTCACTTCTCGCTGTCAGAATTACATTATATTTTTTTTCAGCAAGACACTTTACAATTTCTAATCCAATTCCAGAGCTTGCACCAGTAACAAGAGCATAATTGTTTGACATTTTATAGGGATTCTACTTTCTTTCTATTATCATCAGAATTCGTGTCAATCAGTTTATTGTAGGGATCAATTCCAACTTCAACAGGCTTCTGATCTAAGATAATTGACAACTTGTTATTTATGGATGTGATTTTATGTTTCTTTAAATAGAGCTCATTATCATCATCTTCTCCAAAAACCCCTACATCAATATAGTCTTCTAAGTAGACTGAATATTCAGGCTTTCTCATGTCATCAGACTTATAAAAAATCGAGTCTCTTTCTTCATCTCCAAAAAACATTTTTCCTTTTTCGTCATTTCTATACTTACTCACTCTAAACTCCAAATCAACTTGATACTTTCCGTTTTCTAGTTCTTTAGATTCTGCCTTAAGTACTCTATTTTCATATAATGTAATTGTTTCAAACATATCCTTAATTACATAATTTAGGCTGTCAGGAATTACCACTCTCAAATCGTCTACTAATTCTATTGATGTTGTATATGGTGGAGATTGGAATGCAACCTTTTCAACATAATTTGACAATGTTTTATTTAAAAGTTTTTCACCTATATAATCACTTAAAGCATAAAAAATTAATGAGCCCTTTTGATAGTGTATATAACCTTGACCATCATTATACATCAATGCATTTTCTCTTTTAGTTTCAAAAGTTCTTTGGGTCAAATACGTATCCAATGACCTTTTCAAAAACTTACGCATTTTATTTTTACCATTTACCTCCTCTGTAACTTTTAATGCTACATATTCTGAAAGGCTTTCGGAAAGCATTGTCGCACCAAGGACGTCGGCTCCAATTACTTGATGAGCCCACCACTGATGTGCAATCTCATGAGCTGTAACAACAAAAGCAAAGTCATTGCCTCCTTCATCAGAGTCATCCACATCAGCTATAAACCCAAAAGTTTCAGAAAAAGGAATTGTATTGGGAAATGATTGGGCAAATGTTCCTGCGGTTCTAGGAAACTCAATAATCCTAGCTTGCTTGTGTTGGTAAGGGCTAAAATTTTCTGAACAATATTTCAAGGCTGCTTTCATTCCTTTCATCATTCTATCTAAATTATACTCATGACCTTTGTGATGATATATTTCTAAGTTAACATCGTTCCATTTGTCTCTTGCAACTTGATAATCAGCAGAATTAAATGCGTAAAAATTTAAAATTTTACTATCCATTTTATAGTGGAAATATCTTCTGTCATCTTCAATCCATTCTTTTTGTAAATAGCCTGGAGCAATAGCAATTTGATCTTTTGATGTGCTTACAACAGCCTCAAAATCTACCCAATCAGAGTCATTGGAAATATAAGTATTACCAAGTGCCGTTGAATCAGATGGATGTGGTTTCAATTTATTTGGTGGAAGACCGTACTTATCTCTTGTCTTATCATCTCTCAATTCACCCCCACTATAACCTAACGAAGGAAATAGAGTGAAGTTATTGACAAATGTTCCATTGTAAATAACTGGTGAGTTATTTCTTAAAAACGTATTTGGTTGATTTTTTACGGTAAATTCTAAATTTAATGAATCCCCGGGGCTCAATGGCTCCTTTAATTTATAGATATCAAAATGATAAATTGTATCCTCTAAAACTAGAGAATTTTCTTTACTGAAATCAAACGTACTTATAGCTCGATTGTGGTTTAAAAATATACTATCAATTACATCTTTTGTTTTATTAACCATAACATACTTTCCTGATGCACTTACATTTCTAGATTTGGGAAAAAGATCAACATTAACGTTTACTGAAACAATTCTAGGTTGACTGTAGCTCTCAAATTTTTTGTATTTCTTTTCCCATTCTACTGTTTCGATTTCTCTTTCCTTGGCTGATTTTCTGACGTTTACTATATTATTTACATAATAAATATATCCACCGATTGAAATAAACAACAGTGTGAAAAGCGATAAGAAAAATGGATTTTTTCCATTAAATCTTGATTTTGCAATTCTAAACTTTTCAGCTATTCCGCTAGATAGTCCCCTGTTGTAAAATAAAATTGTAAGAATGTAAAAAACTATTCCAAGACTCAACCAGTAAAACTTATAAACAAAATAGTTTTGAAGCCCTGAACCGTAACCGTTCATGTCAGAATAAGAAAACCCTGGGCCTTGATTGTATTTAAATATTGATTGTTCAATACCAGCAATACTTGTCAGGGGAATACCAATTAAAAGAACAATCATCACAAAAAGTCCCAAGTAAGGATTTGGTATCAAGGTCTGTACAAAAAAGGATAACAACGCCCATATTACGTAATATATAAGGTTTAATGCGATTAGATCGTAAATGTATAATCCAATCTGAAAATCATAATATCCTTTATATATCTGAAAAATAATCCCGGTGATCATGATTAAGGATAGTAGTACAATCTGCATTTTAATAATTGCTAAAAACTTTGATCCCAATAAAATCCAATTAGGAGTTGGGGTGATATCAATAAGTTGGTTGACATTTGAGATCCTAGATCGGTGGATTAACAAACCTGCATATAAAAAAGTACAAATATTTATAGCTAATGAGAATGGTGCTCCTGCCTCAAGCATTCTCCATGTACGTGGTAATGTTGCAGTGCCAAAAATATTTCCTAATTCAAAAAGACCAACTAGGTTAAGAAGTAACCCAACGATTACTATTGAAATAAAAGGCCAGCTTTTGACTATATAAAAAAAG
>TARA_B100001057_G_scaffold71830_1_pt1 | contig 10322 bp, 5 predicted proteins | sample TARA_B100001057 | Tara Oceans TARA_B100001057 (sample SAMEA2621839) | marine metagenome | biome: marine biome (ENVO:00000447); feature: surface water layer (ENVO:00002042); material: "saline water (ENVO:00002010), including plankton (ENVO:xxxxxxxx)" | depth 5 m | reverse complement strand
ATCATCACCGATCAGATAAGAGTTTTGAATGCGACGAATTTCGTTAGTGGAATTTCGACGAGTGACAATAGTTATTATGTCTTTATAGGTCTACCAAATGCTACCTCTGTAGCATCGGATTGGAACACTGCCACTCCTTCACCTATCGATAATTTTGACGAGCATGATAACATATACGATTCTCTAATTTCTGCCAAAAAAATAACCTCCTCCGATGTGTTGAGGGTTATCAAAAAAATTTCATGGACAACAGGTACGATATATGAAATGTATCGTCCAGACTATAGTATTGATAAGTTGACTCCACAGACTAATTCATCTAGTTTATATAAATCAAACTTCTATGTGATGAATTCTGATTTTAGAGTTTATGAGTGTATATACAACGGAGCAACTCCATCAAATAGTGGTGCTGGTGTTATCTCTCTTGAAGAACCATTGCATACTGATCTACAACCAAGACTAGAGAGTGATGGGTATATTTGGAAATATCTTTACACTATAAAACCAAGTGATATTATAAAGTTCGACAGTGCTGAGTTTATACCTGTCCCTGCAGATTGGACTTCAAACTCAGACGTTGCAGATGTTAGAAATGCTGCTGTTGACGGTAAAATAGAAACAATTGTGATTGAAGATGTTGCAAACGCAACCTATCAATTCAGTGGTACAAAAAATGCTGTGCCTATAAGGGGAGATGGATCTGATGGTCTGGCATCCGTCACATTCATTGATGGTAAACCATCTGCTGTTCAAGTCACGAATGGTGGTAGTGGATATTCTTTTGGAACTCTTGATCTTGATGATGTAGTGACAGGAAGTGGTGCTTCATTCTCTGTAATTGTGCCACCACCAGGTGGACATGGTGCAGACATATACCGAGAATTAGGAGCAAATAAAGTTCTTGTATATTCACGTATAGAGAACAGTGATATCACCAACCCCGACTTTCCAACAGGTAACCAGTTTGCAAGAATAGGTATCATAGAAAACCCACTGCAATTTGGTAGCGAAAATTTATTGACAGCATCATCTGCATCAGGTGTTTATGGTGTTAGATTGACTGGTGCAGCGACAACCAGTATGTCAGTTGCAGTAGATAGTCAGATCACACAAACAGTAGGTGTTGGTTCCACTGCTGTTGGTCAGATTATAGGATATGATCCAGTCACAAAATCACTACAATATTGGCAAGACAGATCCCTTGCTACTAATGATTCCTCAGGTAACAAACCTACCTTTGGATACAAACTAAATAGATTCACTGCAAGCCCTGCAAGTGGAGGCAATACAAATCTCATTGTAACCACAACGGGAGGAACAGAGACCTTATCAATTGATACAGGTTTTACGGGAGTTTCAACCACGGTAAACTCAAGAACTTATTACTTTGGACAAACATATAATAATGGATTAGCGAACCCAGAAATTAAGAAATATTCTGGCAACATAATCTACATTGACCAAAGACCTGAAGTAACAAGAGCAACAAACCAACGTGAAGATATCAAAATCATCTTAGAATTCTAACGATGCCACAGAACACCAACCTAAACGTCAGTCCATATTTTGACGATTATAATTCGTCTAAAAACTTTAATAAAGTTTTATTCAAACCTGGCAGTCCAGTACAAGCAAGAGAATTAACCACACTTCAATCTATCTTACAAGGACAGATTGAAAAGTTTGGTAAACACCTATTCAAAGAGGGGTCAATGGTGATTCCTGGTGTTTTCAAATATGATGGTCAATATACATCTGTCAAGTTAGAATCTACATTTTTTGGTGTTCCTGTAGAGTTGTACTATGACAAATTAGTTGGACTAAGAATACAAGGTAAAACATCTGGTGTTATTGCTCAAGTTGTAAAAGTTTTATCTTCCGCATCATCAGAAACAAATCACACCACTCTTTACATCAAGTATGAAAAAAGTTCTGATAATTATCTAGGAGATACTTTTTTAGATGGTGAAACTCTTACAACATTAAAAGACTTTACATATGGTACAACCACTATTACAAATGGATCTGATTTTGCGATTGCTATAAATTCTAATGCGACAAGCGTAGGATCTGCTTTTGCAATTACAAGAGGTGTATGGTTTGTTCGTGGTTCTTTTGTGGAGGTAGAACCAGAAACTATAATACTTAATCAGTATAGACCATTTGCTTCATTTAGGGTAGGACTAAATGTTAAAGAGGAGATTATTACTGCTGTTGATGATAATAGTTTATACGATAACGCTGCTGGATTCTCTAACTTTACTGCTCCAGGTGCTGATAGGTTCAAGATTAGTGTTTCTCTTATTAAGAAAGAACTAATAGATTTCCAAGATGAGAACTTCATAGAATTACAGCGTATTGAGAGAGGTATAGTCAAAAAAATTGTAGATCAGACAGTATACAGCGAGATAGCAAAAGAATTAGCAAGAAGAACATTTGATGAAAGTGGTAATTATTATGTTGATAAATTTGATATTGAAGCAAAAGAGTGTTTGAACGACAGAGTAAACGTATTTGGTACATACTTTCCAGAGCAAATTACAGATGATGGTAACAACCCATCAGAAGATTTATTGAATATCAGAATAGGACCTGGTAAAGCCTACGTACGAGGATATGAAGTAAAAACCTCAGGGTCAAGACATATTGATGTAGATAAACCAAGAACCACAAGACTCGTTGAATCAACTGCTGTGCCATTTGAGGCAGGTAATAAATTAAGACTCAACAATGTTTTGAACGTAGCACAAATCAAGTTGTCTGCTGCAACTTCTGACTACGTGTCATTACAAAAAGAGAGACTATCATCAAATAAAACAACTGCAAAAGCAGAGGTAGGTAAAGCGAGAGTTTACGATTACAAATTACAAAACTCAGCATACTCTGGTGATACGAGTGTGTTTGAAATATTTTTATTTGACATACAAACAGACACACAACTTACAATCAATCAAGCACATACAATATCAGTGCCTGCTGTCATAGAGGGATCAAATTCTGGTGCTAGAGGATTTCTAAAGAGTGATTTATTAAATGGCAACATAGTTGTGTTGAATCAAGTAGCAGGTAAGTTTCTCAAAGATGAGCAAATAATAGTCAATGGTGAGAGAAACGGAAGAGTTATTACAGATATAAGTGAGTTTGATCTAAGTGACGTAAAATCACTAAGGTCAACTGCAGCGTCTAGAACCTTTGCTGCTGACGTTATATTAGAAACAAAAAAAGATTTTACAGGTAGATCGTTCACTATCGCAGCTGCATCTGGTAGTGCTTCTGTAGTCACCAGTGGTACACCTGGTTGGGTAAAGAATTTCAAAATAGGTGACGTTGTATCATATAAACGAGCAAGTCAAACAGACGTAACATTTAATACTGTTAGTGCAATTAGTCCTACAAATAATAATATAACTGTTGTAGCAGCACCTAACACTGTCTCAGGTGTATGTCATAAAGCACTTCCCTCTGCTGCAGTAACTGTAAGTGACCTCAAGATTATGGCAGGTAAACTAAGAGGATCAAAAAGTGGATTTTTATATGCTGAATTACCAAATAAATCAATCGAATCAATCGATCTTACTGACTCACTTCTTCAAATAAGAATAGAAGACACAGGACTAAGCACAGATGGAGATGGTATATTGACTATGCCTTCATTGACAGGAACTGACTTGGTGTACGCACCCTTTGATGAGGAGAGATATACTGTTATATACAATGATGGATCTATACAAGCACTCACAACAGATCAATTTGTTCTTACAAGTGGTGCTAAAGGTGTTACCATATCAGGTCTCGACGCAAGTCAAAGTAATAATGTTGTAGTTCATAGCACACAACAAAAATCAAAAGTAAAATCAAAAGTAAAAAATCTCACAAGAAGTGCCAGCCTGATCGTATCAGGATCGAGTAGAGCAAACTCTGGTGTTAGCACTGCTATCTCTGATGGACTTACATTCAGTCCTGTATTTGGTAAACGTGTTCAGGATAGAGAGATATCACTTGATGTGCCTGATGTAGTATCAGTTACTGCTGTATTTGAGTCTCAAGGAACTTCAGATCCACAAGTGCCAAATATGACACTTGGATCATACAATGGACCTAATGCTAATAATTCAGATCTTATATTGGGCGAAATTGGTATAGGTAAAAGTTCTGGTGCTGCTGCATTGGTTCTTGCAAGAAATACAACAACAATTGTTGATGTAATATTTAAGAACAGTAGTTCATTTTTAGAAGGAGAAGAAGTTAATTTCAAAGAAAGTGGGGTACGTGCGATACTATCAACTGTAACACCTGGCGATCCTAACATAAGAGGTAATTATAAAGTTGACACTGGACAAAGATCAGAATTTTATGACTATGGTAGAATTGTACGTAAACAAGGATTTCCAGAACCACAGGGTAAACTAAAAATATTCTTTGACCATTATGTAATAAATTCAGAGGACTCTGGTGATGTTCTAACAGCGAGTAGTTATTCTGCAAATGAATATAACAATATACCATCTTTTGATGGAATAAGAAACACTGATGTGGTTGATTTTAGACCAAGAGTTGCACCTTTCTCAGGCACATCTCACTCACCATTTCAATTTGATGCAAGAGATTTCTCAAGTGCAGGTCAATCTGCAAAAGTATTAGTGTCAGATGAAAACCTTACGTTTGATTACAAACATTACCTTGCAAGAATAGATAGATTGTATGTTGGAACTAATGGTAAATTTAAGATTAAACAGGGGACACCTGCTGTCAAACCTGTTGAACCAGAGAGTATTCCAAACTCATTTGAACTCGCAAAAATCGAGTATAAACCATATGTCTATGATGCAAGACGAGATGTAGTTGTAACTTTCCGTGCAAATCAAAGATACACCATGAAAGATATTGGTTCTCTTGAGACTAGAATAGGAAATTTAGAAGAAACAACTTCACTATCATTACTTGAATCAAAAACTGAAAGTCTCGTAATCACAGACCCTACAACGGGTATGGATAGATTCAAAAATGGTTTTGTTGTTGACCCTTTCAACACACTTGATGTAGCGGATAAAACTGTACCATTTCTCAAATACGGAATCGATGAAGGAAAACTCATATCACTTAAATACTCAGATTCTATTGATCTGCTTCCTGGTTCTAATAGTATTGTGGGCACGAATGGTGCTCCAGATTTTTCTCTTGACCCAAGGTATGTAACTGATTTTGGTAATCCAAATATAAAAAAAACTGGTGATCTTATCACTCTTAATTATGACCAAGTTGTAGAGAGAATACAACCGTTTGCTACTAGAGTAGAGAACGTAAACCCATACATGATAAGAAGTTGGTCAGGTAATCTTACACTTAACCCTGACTCTGATGTGTTCATCACAAATTCATCTAATTCATTAGGAGAGTTTCTTTCTACATCTGATGGTTTTGGTTCTCTTATATCTGAAACAGATATACCAAACATGAGGGAGCAAAACATTGAGTTTGTTGGCACTCGTCTAAAACCAGGTACTAATCACTATGCTTCATGGGCAGGTGTGGACATGATAGAAAGTCGTAATAATATAGTACCAAAATTATTAGAAGTTACTCCTGTTAGTGGTGCATTTCAAATTGGAGAGACTGTCAGTGGACATATTTCAAATAATAATGGAGGAGGAAGTTTTGTTGCATTGAGATTTAGACTCGCATCACCAAATCATAAAGACGGTCCTTTTAATAGTCCTACATCAACATTTCCTAATAATCCATATGAAGCTAACGTTGGATTAGCAGCAGCATACTCTGAGACCTCTACTGTGTTGAATGTTGATACAAAATCATTGGCACAGATATCTGACTCAAACTTTTTTGGATCTGCCAGCGTAGGCATGAGACTTGTAGGAGAAAGTAGTAACGCAGAGGCAACTATAAATCAACTAAGACTTATCACGGATGAATTAGGAGCAGTTATAGGTTGTTATTTTCTTGAGTCAACGCAATTTCAAAACGGTACAAACACTGCCTTGCTATCAAGTGTAAGACCAAATGATCCAGTAACACCTGGTATCAATTTTAGTCGTGCTCTTGCAGATCACTTTTCAGAGGGAACACAAGTAACTGAAACCACCCTCACAAAGATAGAGCCAGAACCAGTAATACCTATTCAAAATTTCATTACAGAAATTACAAATGAAATTACAAACGAAATTACAGAAGTTACAGAAGTAACCAATGTAACTAATGAGTTTATTACTAACGTTACTGAGGTTACTGAGGTTACTAACGTTACTGAGGTAAATGAATTTATAACAAACGTAACTGAAGTTACTGAAGTAACTAACGTAAACCAAACTATTATTCAACAGGAAGATGATGATGACCCACTTGCACAGACATTCCAAGTTGACCAGACTGATGGTATCTTTATAACATCTGTTGACTTCTTCTTTGCAACAAAATCTGATACTATACCTCTTGAGTTACGTATAGTTGATGTGGTCAATGGTTACCCATCTAGAAATATTAGAAAACATGGTGTTGTAATTAAGAATCCTGAGGATATTAATATATCTTCAGATGCAAGTGTGCCCACAACATTTACTTTTGAAGCACCAATATACCTACCACTTGGTGAATATGCTTTTGTTGTTATTACTGCAACTTCAGATTACAACCAGTGGATATGTCAAATAGGTGAAGCAGATATATCAACAGCTAATTTATCAGAGTTGGGTAAAGTTATAGTAACAAAACAACCTACTCTTGGATCTCTATTCAAAGGACAGACAGCTGGAACATGGACACCATCTCAATTAGAGGATATGAAGTATGTCCTAAGAAGAGCAAAGTTTGTCACAGATCCAGGCACAGTTAGATTTTATAATCCAGCACTCAATATACATGATAAGAGAAATAGATTACCTGAAAATCCCATAGAAACATTTTCTAAAAGAGTTACTGTTGGTCTTACTTCATCTATCGCTACAGGCACAGATATTGGTTCTATAGTAACACAAACATCCAACTCCACTGCTAGTGGTGTGGTTGCTGAAAAATTAGCACACTTATCACAGGTTGCTACCACATTGACAATCACTAATGCTGGATCAAATTACGAAGATGCAACGTATAGTTCAGTAAACTTTGCAACCTTGACAGGAAGTGGATCTGGTGCTGTAGGTGTTGTTACTGTTTCTTCTGGTGCAATCACTGGCGTAACAGTCAAGGGTGACAGCACTGGAAGTGGATATCAAGTGGGAGACACTCTTACAGCTGGTCTTGGTACAAAAGGTTTAGGCACGGATCTTATTATTACAGTTGGTGTGACAACAGCAACAAATGCACTTGTATTGACAAATAACACAGGGACATTCGATACCTCAAATACTATCGTAGTTGATGGGACAACTTTACCTGACATTATACCTGCTACAGTTACCACAAATACAGATCAATTTGATGGTTTACATTTCAAGGTTTCTCATAAAGATCATGGTAACCACGCAGCAAATAACACAGTTACAATCTCCGATATATCAGGTGATTCAATACCAACTAAAACAACTGTGGGATATGGAATAAGTGCAACCAGTGTTGTATCCATAGGAAGCAGTGCTGGATTCAATTTCTTTGAGGGAGAACAAGTTACAGCAAGTAATCCTGGTTTTGCTTTGGTTGGTAACGAAGTTATACAATACACTACCATTGGAACAAACCAACTCAGTGGTATAACTCGTGGTGTAGATGATAGTCTAGCAATGACATATCCTATAGGAACATCTGTTCAAAAATATGAGTTGTCTGGAGTGTCTCTTAGAAAGATAAACAAACAACACTCACTTGTTAATGTGACATCTAATATTGAAGACAAGGTTACACTCGACTCTTATCATGTCAAGATATCAGGCACTAAGTTCTTCTCCAAAGATAAGTTTGGTGGTGGTGTAAATGGACGAGCAACAAGTAACATACAATTTGATACTATAACTCCGACAGTTTCACACACTTTACCATTAGGGACAGAGATCAATGCAAGTATTAGAACAACTACAGCGACCAGTGTTGATGGTGGTGAAACATCATTCCAAGATAAAGGATTTGAAAACATATCAATTGTCAATGAAACTAAGTTTTCTCATACAAAAATGGTCGCATCATTTGACAATGAGCAAGCACAGTTGTCTGAGTTACCAGGTGGCAAATCATTCACATTGCAGATTGGAATGAGAACCGAGAATGAAAATTTATCTCCAGTGATCGATGCATTCAAAAGTAGTATTATGACAAGTAGTTCTAGAATTAATTCTCCTATTGATAACTATGCTACAAGTAGCAGGGTGAATAAATTAGATGATCCGCATGAAAACCTATATCAAACAAAAGTCATCAAACTTGATACACCTGCAACTTCACTCAAGGTAATTTTTGCAGCGATGAGACCTGCTACAGCCGACATTAGAGTATTGTACAGATTATTCAGAGCAGATGGAGATGAAATCGATAAGGTGTTTGAATTGATGCCAGGTTTCGATAATTTAGATGCATCAGGTTTCGTTATAGACGAAAAGAATAATAGTGGTAGACCTGACAGAAACGTTGTTGCAAGTTTAGAGGATCAATTCTTAGAGTATGAATATAGTGTGGATGATCTACCATCGTTCACAGGATTCCAAGTCAAGGTTGTTATAGCATCAACTAATCAGGCATCCCCTGTTGAATTACTTGACTTCCGTGCCATTGCTGTGGCATAATTAAAGTATGAAGTTACCCTCTCTTCAATATTTGATAAGAAGATATTTTCGTCTTCCTCGTAAAAAATTATGGATCGCTGCCTTAAAAATTAATCGTGCTCCAGTTATATGGTGGGATGAAAAGGTGGAAGCAAAACGTAAAGAGAAGGAAATTAGACAAAAAAAAATTGAATCACTTTATCCTAAGAAAAAATGATCAACGCATGGGCACTTGCTTACGAAATATTGGAGGGAACCCTAGATGAGACATACCCCATCATCAAAAAAAATAAAGGTGGAAAACCATCCAAGTCTTCTAAGGGACACGTCAACGTCAGCGATAGTAAACACTGACAACAGAGCGTATCAACGATATATGAATGAAAAAAATGTAAGACTTGTACAAAAGCATGAGATTGATGACCTAAGGCATCAAATAGAGGTATTGAAAGAGTTTATAATAAAAGATAAATAGATTTATGGCAGTTCCATCAGTCAATATACAGATAGAACAGGGAGCAAATTTTTCCTCAACATTTGATGTGAAGAGGGATGACAATCTTCCGTTAGATCTTTCTGGATTTAGTTTTGTTGCAAAGATGAGGAAGCATGCTGCAGCAGCAGGTTCAATAGGATTTGCTGTTACATATGGTTCTGAACCAACTGCTGGTAAAGTGACTTTGAGTATGACAAATACACAAACTGGTATCATCACCGCAGGTAGATACGAGTATGATGTAATGATTTCTAATAATAATACTGGTGTAAAAACAAAAATTTTCACTGGGCAAATAATGGTAAACCCTACATCCGCTATGTGATATGCCTAGTATTGATCTAAGCTCATCACATGCCGACGATGATATAGGTGGACAACCATCAATAAAAAGTGCTCGGAATACAGATCAACTTCACATCACACAAGATGATGATTTTTTCATAGTAAGACTTGGTGAATCACAAAACATTTTTACTGCAGGAGGAGGCGATTTCGTGGCAAATTTAAGAGACGTTCAAGACATTAATTCAACCAATATTGGTGTAGGACTTGGTACCAACTTTGTCCTTACATATAATTCTGTTGAAGATAATTTCAGATTCGTCGCTCCCGATTTAGTCGTAGACTCTGCTGCAGGTAATGTATCAGGTGCAGCAGGTTTTAGCACATCAGTTATAAACGCCCTCGTCGATCCACTTGACATAAAATTAGATGATAAAATTGATCTCGACGCTGGAACTTGGTAATAAAATAAATACAAAATAGGTATAAGCTACAAGGAAATTAATGGCAGCTCCAGTATTACAGTTTAAGAGAGGTAACCTTGCGAGTTTGCCAGGTTTACAAGCAGGTGAACCAGGATTCACCGTTGATAAAAACGATTTATATGTTGGTATAGATTCTACAACAACTAATAACCAGTTCATTGGATCTGGCAGATTTTGGCAAAAAGGTGATGCCACTAATGCATCAGGTGTAAAATTAGTAGAAGCACAGAATAATGGTGGAAGTGCTATTACCATCAAGGCACCTACTTCACTGGCAGACAACCAAGTCTATACAATGCCAGCTGCAGCAGTTAATAATGGATTTTTGAAGTGTAATGCATCAGGAGAATT
>TARA_B100001057_G_scaffold499428_1_pt1 | contig 10322 bp, 8 predicted proteins | sample TARA_B100001057 | Tara Oceans TARA_B100001057 (sample SAMEA2621839) | marine metagenome | biome: marine biome (ENVO:00000447); feature: surface water layer (ENVO:00002042); material: "saline water (ENVO:00002010), including plankton (ENVO:xxxxxxxx)" | depth 5 m | reverse complement strand
ACACCGATGACAAAAAGAGATCGATATAACGACTCTTTTCACCTTAGAGTTAATAAAGATTGGAAAGAAAAGGTCAGAATAATTAGTCAAATGAACAATACATCTTTCTCAAACTTTATTAGAGAATCTGTTGATAGGAACATTCAGTCACTATCCAGATAAATCCATTATTACCACCACTTAAACCTGTAATGGATCACATGAGGGATTAGTATTTAATTATTAATCCCTCAAATTTATTCATAAAAAACTATTCCCACCGTTTTATTACTACATAATACTTGATATAATGGTATTAAATATGAGGGAACAGTTTTGAGAGTAGTTAAATATCAAAGAGTATCGACAGAATCACAAGATGTTGAGAATCAAACAAAATCGATTGATAGACAGATTGAGTTATTAGGTTGGACTTGTGTTGGTGAATATAAGGAAGTCGTAAGTGGTGTAAAATCAAGAGATACAAGACCTAAACTAAGAAAATTACTTAGAGATTCAAGATTAAGACAATTCGACAGAGTCATAGTTTATTCACTAGACAGATTGGGAAGATCGACAGTTGATGTAATCAATACAATTCATGAATTAGAAGAAGTGAATGTAAATATTTTTGTTGTAAAAGAGTCGATTGATACTTCAACATCTCAAGGAAAAATATTCAGTCAATTCATTTCTATATTCTCACAGATGGAAAAAGACATGATTACTGAACGACAAAAATCATCTATCGAAAGACTCAGAGAAACAAATCAGAAATGGGGTAAAGGTAAATTACTCTCACACACTCAAAGACAAGAAATTATGAAACTCAAAGACGAAGGATATTCATATCGAGGAATATGTAAAAGTCTCGGAGTATCATTAGGAAGTGTCCAACACACAATTAAAACAATGTCGGTATGAAGAAAGAATTATATTGTTATCTAAGAGTATCTTCTAAAGAACAAGAAGAAGAAGGTAATTCAATTGAGAATCAAAGATTCCTGGGTCAAAGAGTATCTAAAAAATTAGGTATGAAATATGTTGAGATGAACGAAGGTCATTATTCAACAACCAAAAAATCTAGACCTGTGTTGGAAGAAATTAAGACTGGAATTCGTATCGGAAGAATAAAACATCTTTGGTATTATTCCAGATCTCGTTGGTCGAGAGATGAATACGAAGATGGGTTAATTCGACTTCATTACTTTATGAAATACAAGACCAAAGTGTATGAAGGTGAGAGTGGTCAATTAAGACATTTTGATACTCCACAAAACAGATTACTTGATGGAATATTTACCAAAATCCAACAATTCGATAGAGAACACAGAAGAGAAGTTTCAGTATCAGGTAAAAAACATTTATCCATAACTCAAGGACACACTGGAGTTTTTATGGGTGGTTCAATTAATTTTGGATTCGATAATATCGATAAAAAATGGACCATCAATAAAGAAGAATCAAAGTGGGTTAAAAAAATATTCAGTATGTATGTAAAAGGAAGTTCATTAGTCGATATTAAAACCTACCTTGATTCTGAAGGTGTAAGTCCAAGAAGATCAAAAGTTTGGAATATTGGAACATTATTAACGATGTTAAAAAATAGAGTTTATGTCGGTGAGTATGAATGGAAGTTGAAAGATGAATTTGATAAGAGTTTAGTTATAGAGGTATTTAATATTACAGTTCCTCAAATAATCTCACACTCATTATTCAATAGAGTCCAAAAGAAGATCGAAAAGAATACAAAGAACAAAGGTAACAATTCACGACAACATGAATCACTATTATCCGACTTCTTAGAGTGTGAATGTGGTGAAAATATTACGGGTGTCGTTAAAAAGAAACAGGGTTTTAAATCCTATGGTTGTCGATCTAAAGAAATCAAATACAAACAGTCAAATAGAAAAATCAATCCTTGTTCCAATAGAAGAACAATGAACATGGATAAAACAAATGAATTGGTCGTAAATGAGATTACGAAAGTTGTAAGTGATTCATCAATTCTTAAAGAAAAGTTTAAAGAAGATGTGATGAAGAATAAGAAACAGACCGAAAAAGAACTAGAACAACAAAAGACAGATCTAGAAAAAAAGATAAAAGGGATTGATACACAAACAGAGTCAATTATTAAGTCACTTTCAACGATTGAAGTTAATAAGATTGTTGGAAAGATCGAAGATGAAAGATTGGTTGAAAATACTATAAAGGTTTTAAAAGAAGAACTAGAAAGTCTTGATGATCAAAAGACACAATATATAGGTCAGATAGATGATTTTGATAATCAAAAAGATTGGATAGATTGGGTTGGTAAATATGGAAAAGATAACCTTGAAAGATTTAAGAAACCAACAACAGACATGTTGGAAGGATTTATAGATAAGATCGTTGTAAGTTCTGTGATGGGTAAAGATCGAAATGGTAAAGAATTACAGATTGGTCATTCATTTAAAGTTCATTTCTCATCACCCATTGTTGATGATCAGATTGAATACATTGACCAAAAGAAGAAATCGAAGGGATATAATGTAATTAATGGAAAAAGAGTTAAGAAAACTAAAACTCTATATCCATCACTTGGAGGACGACCTAAAAAAAAACGTATATAAATGAATACTTTAAAGATGTTAAAAAACTATTCCCTCCAACTGAAGTCAGTCACAGTAGAGTAGTTTTGGAGGGAATAGTTTCTGAAGGAATTATTCCTCATCTAGAATTTACTATAGAATTCTCGTCTAACGACCTCACCTACGATCAAATATATTCACCTAGACAAGAAATAGTCTATCAGTTGATCAAGACAATGAAGAAGACTCAAAACATTGGTTATAGAAAGTTATCTAAGAAGTTAAATTCATTTGGTATAAAAACACAAAGGGGTAATGAATGGTTTCCATCATCAGTTTATTCCGTGTTGAAGAGACGACACCAGAGGGATTCTAGGATAAAGAATCAAAGACACCATCAATATAAGAGTAAAGTTTCCGATTTTAGAATTAAATATTATTCTCTGTAGTCTAAGAGGTAGAATATAAATATAATTTAAAAAATAGACACTTTGGGTCAACAAAACCTCTAATAGGTTTTTATGGTGTAAAAATATGGAAAATTATCAAGAAATATCAGATTTAGTTTGGAAGTCTGTAGATAGAGTTTTAAGAGACCATACTCACAAAAGAGATTATGGTGAATACATTTTACCCTTTGTTGTCATGAGAAGGTTTGATTGTGTTTTAGAAGAACAAAAAGAATTAATTATTGAAACGTGGAATGATTTAATAAAAGAAGGTATAAAAGATCCATCTAACCCCGTTTTAAACAAAATACATCCCAAAAAGTTTTTTAATAGATCAAAATATGATCTTACTTCTCTGTCGAAAGACTCACAAAATATTAGAGAAAATTTCAATTTATACATAGACGGATATAGTGAAAATGTTAAAGAGATTCTCGTAAATTTTAAAATAGATGAAAAATTAAATTTTTTAAATAAACAAGAAATACTTTTAGAGTTTGTTCAAGAGTTTTGTGAAATAGATCTCTCTCTCGAAAAGATTGACAATCAAAATATGGGATTGATATATGAAGAAATTAACAATAAATTTTGTGAAGAAAAAAATAAAGACAGTGGTGAGTACTTTACACCAAGAGACGTTGTTGAACTTTTAGTAAACTTAATACTTCTTCCTGAAAAAGAAGAGTTAAACAAACCAAACTTAGTCAGAAGTCTTTATGATCCATGTTGTGGTACGGGAGGTATGTTAACTCAAGGTAGAAAATGGATACATGAAAACCTACCAAATGACATAGTCTTTAAATATTGTGGACAAGAACTTACACCAGAAACTCATTCTATATGTCTATCAGATTTTTTAATTTTAGATGAGAACCCTGATTTAATTGTTCAAGGGTCTACACTTTCTAGTGATGGTTTTAAAGATCAAAAGTTTTATTACATGATATCTAATCCACCATTCGGAACACATTGGGGTACTGAAAAAAAGAAACTTGAATTTAAACAAGAACTAGATGATCCTGAGGGTCCATATTCAAATGGAACTCCTTCTGTTATGGATTCACAATCGTTATTTATGATGAAGTTAATATCTAAAATGGAACCAAGGGGTAGTAGAGTAGGTGTCATAACAAGTGGTTCACCTCTTTTTAATGATGAACCCAGTAACTCAAGTAAGAACCTTAGTGACTTCAGAAAGTGGTTAGTAGACAGAGATCTTATAGAGACAATAATCAAACTACCTAAAGGATTATTTTTTGATACAGACATTCATACTTATATTTGGATTCTGTCTAATAAAAAATCCAGTGAAAGACAAAATAAAGTTCAACTTATCAATGGTGTTGATTACAGTCAGAGACTGGGTAGATCTTTAAACAAAAAGACTTACAAGATCAATGACGAAAGTAGAGAAAACATTTTAGATTTGTATATGAACATGACAGAGAAGGGTGATTCTAAAATAATCGACAGTAAAGATTTCTTATACAAAAGAATAACCTTTAATTACAAAATAAAAGATAAGAAAAAAAATGAATTTGATAGGATTGATTTAAATGTTAACTCTGAAGACTTTTTTAATGAAAAAATAAAGTCCTTCTTACCAACAAGTGAACTTGAACCAAAAAAAGAAAGAATAGGGTGTGAGATAACATTCAATAAATATTTTTATGAATATGAAAAACCAAAAGAAACAAATGTATGGTTAAGTGAAATAAGAGATATCGAAAAAGAGATATCAAAAGTTACAAGTGAGGTTTTAGATGACCAGTGAAACCTCATCATGGTTGAGTCACAAACCCTCAGATTGGGAATTAAAAAAAGTTAGAGAACTATTTTCATTTTCAAAAGGTTCCGGTCTACCAAAAGAAAACATAATTAAGAATGGGAGTAATGAGTGTATACATTATGGTGAGATTTATACCAAATATAAATATGATGTGACAATAAGTGACAACATCTCAAAAACCAATCAAACAACAAATCTAATTTCAGGTGAAAAACAATTAGTGTCACCCTCATCAACCACCACCGTCGGTTCAGATCTATCCAATTGTAAAAATTTAAATAAAAAAAATGTTTACGTAGGTGGTGATGTAATTGTTTACACTCCGAGAATTAATGAAATAGATTTGGATTATTACTCTCTTTTTATAACTTATGTCTGTAGACCTCAATTTCATATTTATTCTAAATGTACAACGGTGTGTCATATTTACGAGACACAAATAAGAGATTTTGATGTCTTATCCCCCCCATTACAAAACCAAGAAAAGATATCTAGATTTTTAAAAGAAAAACTTAAAAAATTCCAAATCTTAATAGACGAATCGAAGTCGAAGAGAGACAAACTTCAAAAACTTGTAACCACAATCATAGATAGTGAAATTTTTAAAAATTACTTACTACCAAACTCCTCAGTTGGAAATAAGTTTATAGACGATATTAGTAATCAAAAAAATGTAACGAAATTAAAATATTTAACATCAAAAATAAATGGTGGTTTAACACCAAAAGGGGGTGGAAATATTTATAGAGACGAAGGAATTAAGTTTATAAGAGAACAAAATATTTATGACGGTATTTTGTTATTGGACGGAATTGTTCATATTCCACATGAAGTACATGAAAAAATGAAAAACTCCAAAGTAAAAAAAGGAGATGTATTATTAAATATGACGGGTGGTTCTGTAGGAAGATGTTGTTCCATTGAAGATGATGGAGAATACAACATCAATCAACACATTAGTATCATAAGACCACTTGAGAACCTAAATTCAAAGTTTTTAGAGTACTACCTAAGATCTACATGGGGTAAAAATCAGACTTATTATTATATGGAAAGTTCAGGTAAAGAGGGGTTAAGTAGTAAAAAAATAAAAAACTATTTAATTCCTGTAATAGACATCAACGAACAATTAACTATCGTTGAAAATATAAACACTAAATTAAAAAAAACAGAGTTATTGATAGAAAAAGAGGAAAAGAAAATAAATCTTATCGAATCCCTTATCAATGACTATATGGTTAATTATTTAACTGGAAGGAAAATGGTAAATTGAGAAAATATAGAGAAATAAACTTTGAAGACCATATTGAAAGTTATTTGGTTGATACTAATAACTTTTCATCATTATCAGATAAATATAAAGACAATAAAGACATTTATGACGTAGATAGATGTTTAATTGATGAAGATTTTGTTGAGTTTGTTAAGACAACACAACCAGATGAGTGGAATAAGTTTTGTTCTCAATATCCTATCGAACCAGAAAAAAAAATTTGTTTTAGACTAAATGAAGAAATTAATAAAAGAGGGTTAATTGGTGTCCTAAAAAAGGGGTTTTCAGACCGTGGATCAAACTTTGATTGTCTGTACTTTAAACCCAACAGTAGTATTAATAGATTACATTATGAAAAATATGAAAATAATAAATTTTCACTAATTAGACAATTATATTTTTCTCCCTACAAAACAGATCTTTCTATTGATATGGTTTTGTTTATTAATGGGATACCCTTTTCAACTCTTGAACTTAAAAACCTACAGACCAGACAAGACGAAATTAATGGTGAAAAACAGTATAAAAGAAGAGGAATTAATGAACCCCTTTTAAAGTTTCAAAGATGTCTAGTACATTTTGTTGTTGGAACTGAAAAGGTTTCTATGACGACAAATGTTGATGGAGAAAATACAAAATTTTTCCCTTTTAACAAGGATCTTGAAAATCCATTAAATCCCAATGGACACAAAACATCCTACCTATGGGAAGATATCCTGACTAAGGACAGTATTTTAGATTTAATTAAAAACTTTGTTTATTTAGAAAAAGAAAAAGTAGAAAAAACTAATCCAAGAACCGGTAAGTTAGAAAAAAAACAAAAAGAATCGTTAATCTTTCCAAGGTTTCATCAATTAAGAGTTGTAAGAAATTTAAAACAAAAAATCTTAACAGGAGGTGTAGGTAAAGATTATCTTATACAACACTCTACAGGAAGTGGAAAGTCTTTATCCATAGGGTGGTTATCTCATTTATTGGTAACTTTGTTTGATAAAGACAATTCTGACAAAAGAGTTTTTGACTCCATAATAGTTGTTACAGATAGAAAAGTTTTAGATAAACAAATTAATAAAGTTCTTCAACAACTTGATTCAAGACCTGGTGTGGTTAACAAGTCAACAAACAATAAAAGACTTTATGAATTTCTTTCTTCAGGAAAAGACATTATCGTAACCACTGTTCAAAAGTTTCCATATCTTTTGTCTAACTTTTCAGATGAACTCAATCAAAACTTAAAAAATAAAAGATTCGGAATAATAATTGATGAAGTTCATTCTTCACAGTTTGGTGAAAGTCATAAAGATCTAAGAAGAAGTTTAACAGATACCAAATCAACAGAAATTGATGATGAATTTGATTTAGATGAAACCATACTCAATGAAATGGAATCAATACAAAAAAGAGATAATCTGTCTTTTTTTGGATTTACAGGAACACCCACCAACAGAACAATTCAAAAATTTGGAACTGTTGAAAATAACAATACACCCAAAGTTTTTGATTTATATTCTATGGACCAAAGTATAAAAGAGAAATTTACACTTAATGTTCTACTCAACTATGTCACATATAAAAGATACTTCAAAATAAATGAAAGTATTGAAAAAGAACTTAAATATGAAAAGTCCAAGTTAATTAAAGGACTTATAAATTGGATCGACCTTCATGACCATTCTATAAAAGAGAAAGTTACTATTATTTTAAACCACTTTTTACAAAATACTGTTAACAAAATTAATGGTTTAGGAAAGGGAATGATTGTTACTTCTTCAAGATTACACTGTGTAAAGTACAAATTAGAGGTTGATAAACAACTAAAAGAACGAGGAATAAACATAAAAAGTTTAGTTGGTTTTTCAGGTAAAGTAATAGACAAGGATACAGATCAAGAATACACAGAATCCTCAATGAATGGTTTTTCAGACAAGGATACGGAACTAACTTTTAAAAAACCTGAATACAGACTATTAATTGTTAATAATAAATTCCAAACAGGTTTTGATGAACCTTTACTACACTCTATGTATGTAGATAAAAGAATGAAGGACCTTCAAACTGTCCAAACCCTATCTAGACTAAACCGAACATACAGTGAAAAAGAAGATACGTTTATCCTAGATTTTAAAAACGACAAAGAAGATGTTTTAAAATCCTATGAACCCTATTTTAAAGAAACAAATTTATCTGGAGATACAGATCCAAACATTATGTATGACTTGGTAAATGAAATAATGGATTTCAACATTTTTACAAAAAACGAAATCGACGAAACGTTGAGTATCATATACGACAAAAATCAATCAATGGAGTTTATATTTGGGAAACTTGAGTTGTTTATAGAAAGAATCTATGAACAAGAAGAAGAATTACAAAATTTAATCTCATCAAAATGTAGATCTTTTGTAGAAATTTTTTCATTCCTAAATCAGGTGGTTCAGTTTAGTGACAAATCTCTTTACAAATTAAATGTTTTTTTAATATTTTTAATAAAACAATTTAAGATCAACAGACCAACACCTATTCCAGACCTTACAGATCATGTAGACCTGAATTTTTTTAGACTGAAGAAGGATTTTTCTGGAGAGATAAAAATAGGTGATGATGATATATATGTTGATCCCATTAAGTTAAAGAAACCAAAACCAGTTATTGATGAGGAAGAACAACTTTTATCAGAAATCATTCAGACACTTAATGAAAGATATAATATAGATTTTACAGATGATGATATTGTCAGATATGACCTACTTACAAACAAAATGATTAAAAATAAGGAATTTGAAAAATATTATCATGGTGATAATTCTGAAAAGGATAAAAAATATATTTTTGAACAGAAATTTGATGAAGTATTCAATGATTTTATAAATGAAGACTTTGACTTTTACAAGAAATTTCAACAACCCGAACTAAAAAAAGTTCTAGTTTCTCTTTTGTATAAATCCACAACAAACAAATTAAAAAAAGTTCATCACAAACCTTCCATTTAACTAATCTGTAGAGACGAAATAAAGGTGTATTAAACATTATCTTAATACAGTCATTTTCGATGGTCTGAAAGTATTGGTTTTATAAGGGTTTTAGTTCCTAGATTCAGACCGACTTTAATACAAACTGTTTTTTTTTATTTGTATACACCTTTTAAGAGTCCGATTTGTATAAATAAAAATGTGAATACAAAAAATAGTAACTTTCAAAAAGGTGGTTCTGATTGGTTAAATAAGATTAGTTTATTCAATAGAGGTTTATTTTTAACTTACAACTTATGGGAAAATCTGAGTTACAGAAAAGATTTCAATAACATCAAAGAAATCTCCAAACTCAATAGAAGATTCATAAGAAGATTAGAAAAGAAATGTAATGTTCACCAAAAACAACGATTAGAAAGATTGGTTGTAATAGAAAAGGATAAACCTAGAAATCATGTTCATATGATTGTTGAATGTCCGATTCATGTTTCTAATATTTTTATGACAAAACATATTATTGAATCACTTCATCAAACAAAAGGACTTGGAAATTTAGACTTAAGGAAAATGAGATATAAGTCTGGATTAATTGACTACCTCACGAAAGAATTACAAACAGATATGGATTCTATTGATCTGGAAAACTGTTATTTCAAAGGTAGGGATTAAACAATTTCTGGATACTGAAATGGTGTAGATACTTAAGAAACGAAACGAGAAACCGAATCAGAGATCTGTCCTTATTACACACTTGATTGTCGTGTAATAGATGAATATTACCTTCAGAAATATAAATACATATGAGATATAAAAATGACAGAACCAAAGAAAGTTAAAACACTAAAAGATATAAGAAAAGAAATAGAAAATATGTGGAACAGGTCGTTTGACGACCTTCACCAAATCAAGAAAGATTCAATTCTTGGACCAGAAGAAAACTACCCCTATTACATTTTGTATAAACAACAAGATATTAAATCTAAATTCAAAAGAATAGGGAGACCGAAACCACTAGATATTTCTACGATACCTAAAGAGGAAAAGAAAAAGAAATGAAACGATATACGAAATCAGTAAATGTCAGATTTGAACCAGTAGTTGAGGAACGAATCGACTACATCCTTAATAAAGACTCACGATGTATAAAACAAAACTGGTCAAAGTCAGATTTACTTAGACATTGGACGAGAGTTGGAATTAAGACTTGGGAAAATAATATGAGAGGAAGAATTTAATGTTTAGTAAACCAAAAGAGAATACAAAAGAGAATACATCTAAAAACATACATACACC
>TARA_B100001057_G_scaffold132162_1_pt1 | contig 10324 bp, 10 predicted proteins | sample TARA_B100001057 | Tara Oceans TARA_B100001057 (sample SAMEA2621839) | marine metagenome | biome: marine biome (ENVO:00000447); feature: surface water layer (ENVO:00002042); material: "saline water (ENVO:00002010), including plankton (ENVO:xxxxxxxx)" | depth 5 m | reverse complement strand
TTAAGGAATGGGTCGATGGTTCGAGTCCATCAGGGCTCACCACTTAAAATTTAAATTTTAATAGGCGGATAATTTAAAATTATCTCGTTAGTCCACTCTGTAATTTTACTAATTCTATTATCAGCGGAAGGGTGAGTGCTCATAAATTCTGGTGGAGCTTTTCCTTTATTAAATTCTTTCATTCTTTCCCAGATTTTAACAGTTTCTCTAATATCATATCCAGATAATGAGGAAAAAATCATTCCTAAATAGTCCGCTTCACTTTCTTGTTTTCTGTTAAAAGGGTTCATAATTCCTAGTTGAGATAATAAACCTACAGTATTCATTCCAGTAGCTCTATTGACTTTTGATAATTTTCCTCCACTAAAAATATCAATTAATTGTGTGCTAGTATTTAATAATACACCTCTACTTGCTCTTTCGACAGAATGTTTTGCAACAGCATGAGCTATTTCATGTCCCATAACAGCTGCTAAACCATTGGTATTTTTTGTAACATCAAGAATTCCTGTATATATAGCAATTTTTCCACCAGGCATACACCAAGCGTTTCTAACTTTTTTATTATCTATTAAGATATACTCCCAATCAAAATAAGCAGTGGGATCATTTAATTTTTCTCTATTGAAGTATTCAGCAATAGAAGTCTCCATTCTTTTTCCAATTTCTTTTATTTCGTTAAGTTTGTTTGTATCATCACTGAGTTTCTCTTTTTCTTTTACTTTTTCGTAAATTTCAGCAGCTTGTGCGTTTAATTTAGCTTCTGGAATGATCTTTAATTGCCGTCTTTCAGTTATTGGTGCAGTCGAACATGCATTTACTACAAACCCACAACAACCACATCCTACATATGTTAAGAATTTTCTTCTATCCATTTTTAATAACATTGATAATATACGATTTAATCATGAATCTAAATAATAAAATTTTAATTGCTTTATTTATTGTTGCAATTTGTTTTGTAGTATATTCAAGTTTTAATTAAATGGCAAAAAATCAAAAAAAAAAATCTTTAGCATTAGTTCTTAGAAATTATTTTATTACTGGTGTCGTTGTTTTAATACCTATTGGTTTTACTCTATACTTAAGTAAAATTTTGATAGGACTATCATCAAAAATTTTACCTGAAAATATTAACCCTAACAGCTATTTACCATATGCTATACCGGGAATAGAAATTATTATTTCAGTTTTATTTATTACTTTTGTTGGTGGTTTATCTTTATCATTTTTTGGTAAAAAAATACTCAAGCTTATTGATGATTTATTCAAAAGGATTCCGTTATTAAGAACAATTTATTCAGCCATTTCACAAATGACTGAAACTTTTTCAAAAAAAGATAATGACAAAAAGAGTGTTGTTCTTGTAGAATATCCAAGAAAAGGTGTTTGGGCAGTTGGTTTTGCAACAAGAGAAAATACAACTGAAATGGCTACAAAAACTAAACAAAAGCTTATTAATGTATTTATACCTACCACACCAAATCCAACAAGTGGATTTTTATTAATGTTTCCAATTGATGATATAATTTATTTGAATATGACTTTTGAAGAGGCTTCAAAATTTATTGTTTCTGCCGGAACATCATCTGGCAATAACTAAATAATATCATTAATTACATCTGCTTGATCATAAAGTTTCATTAAAGTTTTATATCTACTTAAATTTGTATCATTGTTTTTCATTTGTTTAATTTCTTGTTCAGCAAGTTCAAAAAGATCAATATTATGTATTGGATCTGCTAATCTAAAAATCTTAGCACCACTTTGTTTAAAACCCAATATATCTCCAAAACCTCTTAATTTCATGTCCTCTTCTGAAATAGTAAATCCATCAGTTGTGCTTTTTAATATATTAAGTCTTTTTTTAGCATTTTCACTTAGTGAAGATTTAAACATTAAAATACATGTTGATTGTTTTTCTCCTCTTCCAACTCTTCCTCTAAGCTGGTGAAGTTGTGATAAACCAAACTTATTTGCGTTTTCGATTATTATTATATTTGCATTGGGAAAATCAATTCCTACTTCAATTATAGTTGTTGAAACTAATATTTTAGTTTTTTTATCTAAAAAGTTTCTTAATATTTCATCCTTTTCCTGTTGATCTACTTTTCCATGAAGTAATGCTACATCATTTGGAAATTTTTTATTTAAAAAATTAAATTTTTTGATAGCAGACGAGTGATCAAGTTTTTTAGATTCTTCTATTAGAGGACATACCCAAAAAATTTGATTTCCATTTTGTATTTCTTTTTTGATAAATTTTAAAATTTCTTCTATCTTTGTTTCAAGTTTACTATAAGTTTTAACTTCTTTTCTTTGTTTGGGTTTTTCTCTAATTATGGACAAATCCATATCACCATAAATTGTCATGGTTAAAGTTCTCGGTATTGGTGTAGCAGACATTAATAATACATCACAATTATTACCACCTTTATCTGATAATTTTTTTCTTTGATTTACTCCAAATTTATGTTGCTCATCGATGATTATTAAACCAAGTTTGTTAAATATAACTTTTTTTTGAAATATAGCATGAGTTCCAAAAATGATGTCAATTTTTCCATCACTTAATTTCTCTGTTATATTTTTTTTATCTTTTAATTCAGACTTGCTAGAAAGAATTTCTAAATTTATATTTTTATCAAAAATTTTTTTTGCTGAATTATAATGTTGTTTTGCTAAGATTTCAGTAGGGGCCATGACTGCTACTTGAAATCCAGATCTAACAACATTAAAAGCAGCACATAAGGCAACAATTGTTTTTCCACTCCCAACATCACCCTGTAATAATCTAAACATTTTTTGATTAGATTTAAGATCATTATTTATTTCACTAAGTGATTTTATTTGATCATTAGTTAAATTAAATTTCAATTTATCTAAAATTAAATTCTGATATTTTGGATTAAAATTTTTTTTTTGTTTTTTTATTTTTTTGATATTTCTTCTTATTTCTGAGTTCACAAGAAATGTTGATAAAATTTCATCATAAGCAAGCCTTTTATAAAAATTAGATTGATATTTTCCAACATTTTCCGGTTTGTGAAGTTTTATAATAGCTTCGTTCCAAGGAATATTATCAAATTTTTTTAAAATTTCTTTATCATGCCACTCATCTAAATTTGGTAAATTTTTTAATATTTGGTTTATCATTTTATTATAAATTTTTTCAGAAATCCCCTCAGTCAAAGAATAGTTATTATGTTTCTCTTTAATTAATGATGCATCTTCAGATACATACTTTGGGTTTGTTATTTGGTATCTATTTTTAAATCGTCCGACTTTACCACTCACAGTTATTTCTTTATTTAATGGTAAAATTTTTTTTATATATCCCTCATAACTATTAAAAAAAACACAATCCATCTCTCCAGTGTCATCTTTGCAATATATTCTATTAGGTAAATTTCTAGTTCTTGGAAAATTATATTTATAAGGTATTAGTGTTATTGTTTGAACTTCACCTATCTTAAGATTTTTAATTTTAGTAGATTTACTTCTATCTGTGTAGGATTTTGGTAATCTCCACAATAAATCAAAAATATTATTAATTTTTTTTTTTTTAAGTATATTATTGGTCTTAGCCCCAATACCCTTTAAATTCTTGAGGTCTGATAATAAATAATTATATGTAGTATTGATCATCTAATATTATTATAAATTAATAATGCATAACGATATAGATAATTTAAAAAAAAGATTAATTTATAGATCTCAATATAGAGGAACCAAAGAAATGGATAAGCTTATTGGTAGCTTTGTCCAGTGTAATATTAATAAATTTGATCTTGATCAATTATATCAATTAGAAAAATTTTTATCAATCGATGATGATACATTGTATAAATTTTATAATAATCAAATTGAATCAATAGATGGCATAAATAATGAATTTATCAAATTATATAAATCTCATATATATAAACGATGATGGCGGAGAGACTGGGATTCGAACCCAGGAAAGAGTTGCCCCTTTGCCGGTTTTCAAGACCGGTGCTTTCAACCGCTCAGCCATCTCTCCACGTGCTAGGTTTTATAATTATAATTATTTAATTCAACTATAAAATAGTTTAATAAATCGATTATTACTCAACCAAACTCATTTATGAATCAACAATTTAATAAAGGACTTTTTTTAACATCTTTAGGATCATTTTGGTGGGGTTTTATAGGGGTAATTTATTTTAAATATTTAGAATTTATTGGTTTTATTGAAATTGTTATTCACCGATGTGTTTGGACAGCTGTTACATTAATTATAACAACATTCCTATTCTCAAAATGGAAAATATTTTTTTCTGTAATTTCAAATAAAAAATATTTAATTGGATTATTTTTTTCAGGATTATTAATATTTATGAATTGGTCTGTTTGGATTTATGCAATTGCAACAGACAGAATAATAGATGCTAGTTTCGGATACTTCATTATGCCTATACTTAGTGTATTCTTAGGATATATTTTTTTCGATGAAAAGTTAAACCAAAAAAGAATTTTTTCAATTTTACTTGTTGTAATGTCTATTATAACTTTATTATTTTTTAGTATCAAGTCTTTACCTTGGGTTGGAATAATTGTTGGTATAAGTTGGGCATTTTATAACTTGATAAGAAAAAAAATAAATGTTGATACCGATGTAGGTTTATTAGTAGAAAGTTTATTTATTTTACCTTTTGCATTAATTTCATTTTATTATGTTTATCAAAGTGGTCTTAATGACTTTTCACTTGAAAACCCTGGTTTGTCCTTATTTATATTATTAGCAGGCCCAATGACTGTAATCCCATTATTTTTTTATGTTCGTGGTGTAGAATTAAGTGGTTTGGGCCCAGCAGGTATGATTTTTTATATAACCCCGACATTACAATTTTTATTAGGCTACTTCTACTACGATGAACCATTTTCATTTATTAAATTAGGTAGTTTTATTTTGATATGGATTGCAGTAATAATATACTTAAAGGATCTTTATGAAACTAATTAGATTTTTAATATTTTTTTTTATTTTTGGCATCAAATATACTTACGCTTATGATGTTAATGATTTTAATAAATGGAAACTAGAATTTAAGAAACACGCCTTAAATAATAATATTTCTGAAAATACATTTAATCTTGTAATGGCTAATGTAAGATATTTATCAAAGGTAATTGAGTATGATCGATTTCAACCTGAGTTTTATGAAGATACTAAAACTTATATTTCTAAAAGAACTTCAAAAGGAAAAAAAATTAAAGGTATTAATTTTTATAGAAATAACAAAGACCTAGTTGATTTAGTTGAAACAGAATTTAATATTGAAAAAGAATTATTATTAGCATTGATGGGCATAGAAACAAATTTTGGTACTTATGTTGGTAAAATGGATATTCTATCATCATTAGCTACTTTGAGTTATGATCAAAGAAGATCCGAATTTTTTACAAATGAATTAATTACTTTGTTGAAACTAATTGAAACAAAGCAAATTGACTACAAAACTTTATATGGTTCATGGGCTGGTGCTTTTGGTTTTTTCCAATTTATGCCAAGTACAATAACTAATTATGCAATTGATCATAATAAAGATAATAGTATTGATCTAAAAAATAATGAAGATGCTTATCCATCTGCTGCAAATTATCTTAAAAAAATTGGATGGAAAAAAAACAATCCTTGTTTTTATCAAATTGAGTTAAATGAAGATATACCAAAAAAATATTTAAATATCTCAGCTAAAAAAATACATAATAAAAAAAAATTAAGTTTTTTTAGAAAATATATTAAAAATTATTCTGATTTAGATATTTTAGATAAAAATATAATTTCAGCAATAGTTACACCAGATAAAGATATTATTCCTAATGCTGAAACACTTAATCCTGCATATATTGTATTTGATAATTATGAAGTTATTTTAAAATGGAACAGATCTCTTAGATTTGCTTTAGCAGTATGTACATTAAAAGATAAATTTAAAAATGAAATTTAGAAATATAATTGTTTTGGTCTTATTATTATTTCTTGTTGGATGTGATCAATACGTAAAAAAAAATAAATCAAGCCTAATTTTTAAACCAGATAAGAAATATAAGAATATTGGTTTTACTTTAATATATAATGAGGACTTAAATTTGAAAAAATTAGATCAAAGATCACTTCAAATATTTCACAAAACTCTTAAAGCAAAATCACAAGTCAAGATTACCAATCCTTTAAATAATAAGTCTCTTATAGCAGAGATCAAATCAAATAGAGTAAAGTACTCTAATTTTTATAATTCAATAATTACAAACCGAATAGCTGAAACGCTTGAAATTGATCCATCAGAACCATATATAGAAATAGTTTTAATTTCCGAAGATTCAACTTTTATTGCAAATAAAGCAAAAACCTTTGAAGAAGAAAAAGAGGTTGCTCAAAAAGCTCCCATAGATGGTATACAAATAAGTGATCTCAGTGGAATAACTAAAAATAAATCTAAGAAACAATCAAATCAAAAGTTTTCATATTCAATTAAAGTTGCTGATTTTTACTATAAAAAAAGTGCTAATATAATGATTGATCGAATTAAGAATGAAACAACAATCGTGAAAATTAAACTTATTGAATTATCAAAAACGAATTACAGGGTATTATTAGGTCCTTTTAATGATATAGATACTCTTATAGAGTCTTTTGAAAAAATGGATTCATTTAATTTTGAAAATTTAGAAATACTTAAAAATGTTTAAAACTGTATATTTTTATATTTTATTAACTTTGTTCCTAATTTCTAATTCCTATTCAAATGTAGAAATAAAGGCAAGAACAGCAATACTTCAAGATTTTTTATCAGGTGAAATTTTGTATGAAAAAGAACCCGATATATCAATATATCCAGCTTCAATGACAAAAATTATGACTTCAATAATAGCATTTGATCTAATTAAATCTGGTGATTTAAATTTAAATGACAAATTTATTATATCGGAAAAAGCCTGGAGATTATCTACGGCTGGATATTCTTCAATGTTTATTATGGTAGGTGATGAAGTTTCAGTTGAAAATTTGTTACATGGCATAATTACAGCATCAGGAAATGATGCATGTGTTGCATTGGCTGAAGGAATAGCTGGTACTGAAGATGAATTTGCAATCTTAATGACTAGTAAGGCACAAGAATTAGGAATGTATAATACTAATTTTTCGAATTCGTCTGGAATAAATGATCCTGATAACTATTCAACAGTTAGAGATATATTAATAATGTCTAGATATTTAATTAAAGAACATCCTAAATTTTATGAATGGTTTGCAAATAAAGAATTTACATGGGACAGAACAGGCGGGGATCCTATAACTCAAGGTAATCGTAATCCTTTATTGTATAAAAATATAGGTGCTGATGGTATTAAAACAGGTTATTTGGCAGTAGAAAAATATTCTTTAGCATCATCATTAAAAAGAAATGGAAGAAGATTAATAGCAGTTGGAAGTGGATTTGAGACTAAAAGTTCACGATCAAGAGAGAGCTCTAAACTTTTAACATATGGTTTAACTAATTTTGACTTAGTTGAAATTAATAGATCAGACAAATCTATAGACAAAGTTGATGTATGGCTGGGAAAAGAAAGTGAAGTAGAGGTTTATGTAAATCAAGATATTTATAAAACTATAAGAAAAGCTAAAAAAAAATTACTTAAGGTTGCATTAAAATACGAAGGTCCACTTGAAGCACCAATTAAAAAAGATGATGTAATAGGTAAATTTAGAGTTGTTTATGACGACGAATTAGTTGGTGAGTTTGACCTTTTGGCTGCTAAAAATATCGATAAAGTAAATATTTTTACTAGATTAATTAAGTCTTTGAACTATTTGATCTGGGGCGATGTCTAAAAGATCTGTAATTGTTTTTGAAGGAATTGAAGGTAGTGGAAAAAGTCTTCACATTTCTAATGTATCAAAGTTTTTAAAAAAAAAGAAAATAGATTTTATTAGAATTAGAGAACCAGGCGGCAATCCTAATTCAGAAAAAATAAGAAAACTTTTATTAAACAAAAAATCAAATTTTAACAAAATAACAGATTTACTACTTTATCTTGCTGCGAGAAGCGAGAATATGCAACAATTAAAAAAGCATTATAGAAAAAGAATTATTTTAATTGATAGATTTGTAGATTCTACTATTGCATATCAGCATTATGGTTTTGGTGTCAACGTTAAATTGATTAATTTCATTAATCAACACATCTTAAAAGATTTTAAAGTTGATTACACTTTTCTAAATATTGTAAATAAAAAAAACATGATAAAAAGACTAAAGTTAAGAAAATCTCTCAATAGATATGACAAGTTTAATAATAGTTTCTATCAAAATGTGCAAAACGGTTTTCTAAAAATAGCAAAAAAAAATAAAAAAAAATATAAGATCATAAATTCAAACCTAGATATTAAATATAACCAAAATGAAATTATTCAAATAATAGAAAAATTATTATGAGTAATCTAGAACCTATTAATCAAACTAACCTTTATGGTTTAGATAGATATTTAAAAGAATTAATTAGATTATATAAAAATGATATTTTTCCAAATAAACTTTTATTAAGCGGTCAGAAAAGCATAGGAAAATCAACACTAGCTTTTCATTTTATTAATTATGCATTAACTTTAAATGAAAATTATAAATATGATGTAAAAAATTTCATTATTAATGAAGAGAGTCATGAATTTAAAACAATTATTAATAAATCAAACACAAATTTAATTATGATTGATGTTAATGAGGAAAAAAAAACAATCGATATTAATCAAATAAGAAATTTGATAATAAGTTTGAATAAATCATCATTTAATAAAAAACCAAGATTTGTTTTAATAGATAACATAGAATTACTTAGTACAAACTCAATAAATGCTTTATTGAAAGTTTTAGAGGAACCAAATGAGAATATTTATTTCATACTTATTCATAATAACAGGAAAGTACTCTCAACTTTATTATCTAGATGTATCAATTTTAAGATAAATTTATCTAATAATGAGAGCCTAAATATTTCAAAGCAACTTTTAAATGACAATGTAGGGACTTTAGTTAACAATGATATCTTAAACTATTTTTCAACACCAGGTGAAATTTATAATTTGATACAATTTTCAATTCAAAATAATTATGATTTATCAAATTTAGATTTGAGAAGTTTTCTTAAAATTTTAATTGAAGACGGACAATACAAAAAAGATGTTTTTATTAATAATATGATGTATGACCTAATAGAATTTTATTTTAGAAAATTAAATTCATCCTTTTCTAATTTAGTTAATCAAAAATACAGTTATTTTATTAAAAGAATATCTGATACAAAAATGTATAATTTAGATAAAGAATCTTTATTTATGGAATTTAACGAAGAAATTTTAAATGGCTAAAGATTTTTATATAACAACACCAATATATTACCCATCTGCTAAACCTCATATGGGTCACGCATATTCAAGCATCATTGCAGATTTTATTGCCAGGTTTAAAATGATAGATGGTTTTAATGTAAATTTTTTAACAGGAACTGATGAACATGGCCTTAAAATTCAGCGTGCTGCAGAAAAAAAAGGTCAAGATACCTTAAAATTTTGTGATGAAATAAGCAAAACTTTTAGGGATTTATCTAAAACACTTAACTTAACAAATACGGACTTTATAAGAACAACAGAAGATCGTCACAAAAATTCAGTCCAACATTTATGGAAAGAATTAGAGAAAAATGGAGATATTTATCTTTCAAAATATTCTGGATGGTACTCTGTTTCTGACGAGGCTTTTTATAATGAAGATGAAATTGAAGAACTAGATGGAAAGAAAATAGCTAAAATGTCAAAATCCCAAGTCGAATGGGTAGATGAGGAGTCTTACTTTTTTAAACTTTCAAGATGGGGAAAAACCCTTTTAGATTATTACGAAAATAATCCAGATTTTATTTCACCCAATGCTAGAAAGAATGAAGTTATAAGTTTTGTTAAAAGTGGGTTAAAAGATTTATCTATTAGCAGAAAAAGTTTTTCATGGGGAATACAAGTACCTGGTAGTAATGATCATGTTATTTATGTTTGGTTGGATGCACTAACAAATTATATTAGTGCTTTAAATTATCCTGATACAAACGACGATCTGTATCAAAAATTTTGGCCTGCAAATATTCATCTAATAGGAAAAGATATATTAAGATTCCATGCTGTATATTGGCCAGCTTTTTTACTTGCTGCTAAATTACCTTTACCAAAAAAAATTTATGGACATGGCTGGATACTTTCTGGGGATGAAAAAATGTCTAAATCAAAAGGTAATATTTTAGATCCAATAGA
>TARA_B100001057_G_scaffold458636_1_pt1 | contig 10325 bp, 8 predicted proteins | sample TARA_B100001057 | Tara Oceans TARA_B100001057 (sample SAMEA2621839) | marine metagenome | biome: marine biome (ENVO:00000447); feature: surface water layer (ENVO:00002042); material: "saline water (ENVO:00002010), including plankton (ENVO:xxxxxxxx)" | depth 5 m | reverse complement strand
CAAGTATTTTCTCGAAAATTTAAAGATAAATAAGCTTGTAGAAGGTAGATTAATTATTTGTATGGACGCGGGTTCGAATCCCGCCGACTCCACTATTTTTTTATTTATTAATTAATTTTTCAATTTATACTTATTAATTTTTGAAAATATCTATGAAATAATTGAAAATATCTCATTAAATCATCAGAAATAATAATATTGATATTAATTTAATATTTCATGTAAACTTTTTTTTTAAATTAGCTTCATAACTTAAATCAATTAATTATGAAAAAATTATTATTACTTTTTGCAGTTGTTTTATCATTTTCTTTAAACTCTCAATATGCAAGAATGATTGCAGTCGATTTAAAAGAGGGTGGTGAGAAGGAATATTTAGACCTTGAAAAATTTTGGTCACAGGTTCATAAAAAAGCTGTAGAAAAAGGACTTCACAATGGCTGGTCAATTTGGAAAAGAACTCCAAAAGCAGGTGATCAAGAAACTGCTGCTGAGTATTTTATTTTTGAAAGCTATTCATCTTTAGAACAGTTTGAAAATGGGTACAACCCTCAGGAGCTTGCTCTTGAAGCATATAAAGGTAAAATGTCAAGACGAGCTATTAATAGGTATTTTAACAATTCAGATTATGATGCTGAAAATGCAAGAAGAAGCTACATTTTAGAAGGTATTTCAGCAACAATTCTAGCTGGAGGTAATGCTAAGGTTGGTGATGTAGCAACAATTAATGTAATGTCAAAAAAAACTGATGATTTTGAAGATTACGAAATCAACATATGGAAACCTGTAGCTGAAGATAATATTCTTAAAGGAAATATTAGACAATGGATACTTGCAAAAGTTGTTGATAAATCAGATAATGCTTATGACTGGTCTCACATGGCATGGAACCTAAGGACAGATTCAAATGAATATGATGTCCCATCAGGGTTTGAATGGGATAAAATGTGGGAAGGAATAAATTCATCGAGAGATATGATGGATTCAACAGAGCTAACACTTGTATACGTAGTCGAATAACCATAAATCAAAAATTATGAAAAAAATTGTTTTTATTTTAACTCTATTATACTCAACAAGTTTAATTTCTCAATCTACCCAGTGGCTTCCAATGGTTATCAATGAGGGAAAAGATGCTGAATATCTTGAACTTGAGAAAAATTGGATGCAAATTAACCAAGCTCTTGTAGATGATGGTTACATAAATAATTGGTCTGTTTGGAAGAGAACTCCCAAAGAAGGAGATGATGGATGGGCTCAATATTTTGTAATTATTGGAAATAATGATGAAATGTCATTTGACTCTAATGAATTTAATAACTATTTAAGACAAGTATTTAAGGGTAAGAGTCAGAGAGCAATCCAAAAAATGATATCAACTGATGGGATTTTTTCGGAAAGAAGAAATTTACTTTTAAATTGGGTAGGTGGTACTATCTACTCAGGAGGTGAACTAGCACCGGGTGATAAAATGTATTTTCATTACATGACTCAAAAAAATGATAATTTTGAAGACTTAGAAATGAATGTTTGGAAGCCAATTGCTGATGGTCAGATTTTAGATGGTTCAAGAAAATTTTGGGGATTAGCCAAAATTGATCAGAAAAGTGAAAACTTTACAGGAGTTTATACACATCTTGCTATCAATATAATGAATGGTGATACATTTAATCAAACACAAAACTCATACACAGATTGGGACTTTGAAACAACTCAATTAATGAGTTTAGTTCAAGATTCAAGAGATATGCTTGATGCAGAGGAACTTACTTTAATATATATTACAAACTAAATAACTAATTATGAAAAAATTTATTCTATTACTTACATTAATATTTACAATAACTGTTAATTCTCAATATGTGATTTTGAGTGCGATTTCACTAAATGAAGGAGCAGATGCCGATTATTTAAAACTTGAAGAATTTTTTAATCCGATTCATGATGCTGCTATAAAAGCTGGAATTCAAAATGGTCAAACACTTTATAAAGTAACTTCAGAAAGTGACTCTGAAAACGGACCTGATTATGTTATTCTTACCAATTTTAGCTCAAAAGAACAACTTGATAATTATAATCAAAGTTGGGCAAATAATGATTGGCTGCCTTTTGCACAAGATGTTTATAAAGGTAAAATGTCAAAAAGATCAGTGCAAAGAATTATGAACTCTATTGGTTCATTTAGTAATGAGAGAAGAAATTATCATATTCAAGTTACTGATGCAACAATATCAGCTGGTGGGGATCTTAAACCAGGCGATGTAGCTTTTATGTTACCAATGACAAAAAAGACTGAGGACTTTGAGAGTTATGAATCTGAGGTATGGAAACCAATTGCTGAGAGACTAATTCTTGATGGAAATCACAGATTTTGGGCTTTAGGTAATGTATATGAAAGAACTGAAAATGCTTATGATTACATGACACATTTTGCATATAATCTTGCATATAGTGACTTCAATTTATTTGAATATGTACAAAATCAAATGAATAGCTCATTTGAAATGGAAAAATTATGGGAAGGAATTCAGTCATCAAGAGATATGGCTGACCCAATTTATTTGGAAGTTATCTCTACTCACTAAATTCAATCATTATTAATAATAATTTAAACATTAATATTTAACCAAAAACAATTAATATGAAAAAACTAATATATTCAATATTCGCTATTTTGTTAGCGTTTTCGGTAAATGCACAATATACTATTATGAGTGCAGTTGATCTGAAAGATGGTGCTGAACAAGACTATCTTGACCTTGAAAAATTCTGGAGTCCACTTCATGAGAAAGCAATTGAGGAAGGTATTCAAAATTTTCAAGCAGTTTTTAAAATAATACAAAGTAATGACGAAAGTGATATTGCTGCCGATTATGTAATCTTAACTGGATTTTCAAGTAAAGAACAGCTTGACGCTTATAATTCATCTGTAATTGAAACATTCCAAAATCTTGCCTATGATGTTTACAAAGGTAAAATGTCTAGACGTGCAATAAATAGAATGTTTTCAGGTGAATCTCTGGACAACGGAAGAAGAAATTATCATCTAGTTGGTGTTGATGGAACTATATGGGCTGGTGGTCAACTTAAAGTTGGAGACAGAATGAATATTACAACAACAATGGCTAAATCAGAAGATTTTGTAGATCTAGAAACAAAATATGTAAAACCGATAATGGAACAACTAATTCTAAAAGGTCAACATAGATGGTGGGGTCTTAGTGAAATTTACGAAACATCAGAAAATGCGTATGACGGAATTTCTCATATGTTCTTTAACCTACCGGTCGAAGGAGCTACAGAAGGTTTATGGTCTGAATCTCAAAAAACTTTTACTGGACAAAAAATGATCCAATTAGTTGGTGCAGCCAGTAGTCATCAAACACAGGGCTCTATGGAGGTTGTATATGTTCACTCCCAATAATTTTATAAATAGTAAAAAAAACCCACCAATAACGGTGGGTTTTTTATTTTTGTATAATGTTTAAAGATCAAATTTTAAATTTTTTTTCAAATTATGGTTTAAATTATGGTTTATCAAACCTGATTACATCATTACTAATTGTTATATCGATTTTACTTATTGTAATTACAATAAACTACATAACAAAAAAAATTATTTTATCTTTTTTTAAAAGAATTGCAAAATCAACTTCATCAACATTTGATGATCTATTGATAAAAAACAAAGTTCCTGTACTTTTGTCATTCATCCCATCACTATTTTTTCTTTACATAGTTATTCCCACTTATGTTGAAAATCTTGTAATTGTAATTGAGGCACTCACAATTGTTTTATTCATAATAACTGTGAAATCAGTTCTTGGAACTGTAAAAGATTACTTTAAGTTGAGTTCTTCTTTAAAACACATTCCCATAGATAGCTATATCCAAGTAATAATGATATTTATTTGGTTTATAGGTATTATCTTAATTCTATCCGTACTTACTGGAAGAGAAATTGGAACATTCCTTGCTTCACTTGGAGCTCTCTCAGCAATAATTATTTTAGTGTTTAGAGATACTATTCTCGGTTTTGTATCGAGTATTCAAATTACAGTAAATGATACCGTAAGGATTGGTGATTGGATTACTATGAAAGGATCTGATGCTGATGGAACAGTTATAGAGGTGAATCTTTCAACTGTTAAAGTTCAAAACTTTGATAATACAATTACAACTATACCAACATATAAGCTTGTTTCAGATTCATTTATTAATTGGAGAGGAATGGAAGAATCCAAAGGAAGAAGGATTAAAAGATCATTACTAATTAAACCAAGCTCTGTTCGATTTTTAAAAAATGAAGAAATAGATGAGCTCAAAAAAGTAAAACTAATTAAAGAATATCTAACTCAAAAAAGTGGTGAAATTGATCTTTACAATAAGAAAGAAAATGCTGATAAATCTATGCTTTTAAATGGAAGAAACTTTACTAATTTAGGTGTATTTAGAACTTACATAGAGAAATACTTAAAAGCTCATCCAATGACAAATGATGATCTAACATTAATGTGTAGACAACTGGAACCAACCTCACAAGGAATTCCAATTCAGATTTATACTTTTTCAAAAGACAAAGAGTGGACAAAATATGAGGCACTTACCTCTGATATTTTTGACCACCTTTTATCTTCTGTTAAATACTTTAAATTAAAGTGTTTTGAACTTAATCAATCTTACAATTAATCTTCAATAATAATTGGTGTTCCTAAGCTTTCAATTTTATTAGCTAATTCTTCAACATCATTGTTAAACTTATTAACTCTTGGCTCAAGTCTTAGATACATCTCCTTGGCAATATCCAAACTTTTCATGTGTTGCTTAGTAGGTCCGTATGTATTAGAACTATATCCAGTTCCTTCAATTGAATTATAAACTCTGTCCATTATAGTTAGAAAATCCTTTTCTCCTACACCTTCATTTCTGGCTCCTTTAGATTCATATCCATTAATTTTAATACTAATTTGTATTTTTTCGTCTGATAAATCATAAATAGTCTTAATTAAGTCATTATTTTCAGAACTTAAAAACTTAACATTTTTCTCTAAGAGTTCTAAGATATCTGCTGATTTAGAATATTCCTTCTCCATTTCTACAACAATTTGAATAAAATTAGCAGCATTATCAAAATGTGTTTCGTGAAGATTAGACATTGGATTTTTTAATATGTTTTCTCTGACTCTTTCAACCTGGAATAATACATTGTCTGAAAGCTTAGATATTTCTCCATTAATATTTTTAAATATTGCAGCAGAATAAGATCCTGGCTTTACATTCAATCTAATTTCTCCATACCTTTTTGAATCTGTATATGAAACTGTAGGTATAGATTTTTTAAGATCCCAATTTATATTATTTAATCCTTTTCTTCTTGATCCATAAATTTTTTCAACTAATTGATTTTTATTATCTCTTATTTCAACAAAAATTCTAGGTGAAATTTCATTCATTTCCATTTCAAGATAATCCCATCCAGGGAAATCAATATCATCATAATTTCCTTGATTTTCAATTAATTTTTCTTTTATACTTTCTATTGTTGATAAATCAAGCTGGGTTTCTTGAAGTAATCTTTCTGTGCTTTCATTCATTACACTTTTAGGAGTGTCATATCCAGATCTTATAAGCTCTTCTTGAATTGATCCAGATATTATACCATCAAGTTCAGAATCTTTTCTATTTTCATACATAGTTTTATATGTATCACTTAGGTGATATTTAAAATTAATTCCATATCTAGGATTGCTAGCAACATATTTATTGGTTCCAGCACTTGAAGTTCCGCTCCTCACTGGAGTATATTGTAGTCCTTTTCTAGGAGAAAATAAATAAGCTTCTTTTTCAAGATTTACTTGAGATAAATTGCGAAGTGAGCTAATATCATCGAGTATGTAAAAGCTTCTACCAAAAGTTGCTAAAACTAAATCATTTTCTCTTCTTTGAATTGTTAGGTCACGAACAGAAATTGTAGGTAAGTTATTTGAAAAATTGTACCATTTGTCTCCTCCATTCAAACTTATATAGACTCCATACTCTGTTCCGAGGAACAAAAGATTTGGATCAACATGGTCTTGTACAATTCTCCACAATAAGGTTCCATCAGGTAAACCATTGGTAATATTTACCCATTTTTTACCACCATCAACTGTTTTAAATAAATAAGGCTTATAATCACCAAACTTGTGGTTGTCTAGAACAACATATGCTGTTTTTTCATTATGTAAATCTGCACGTATATCATTTACAAAGGCAGTAGCTGGTGTGTTTGGAAGTTTATTAACAGACATTTTAGTCCATGTTTCTCCTCCGTTTTCTGTAAACTGAATTATACCATCATCTGTACCAGCATATAAGATGTCTTCATTTATTGGAGATTCTGCTAGAGAAGTAATAGTATTATATGTTGACATTGCAAGCACATCCCAAGCGTTTTCCCAGCTTTGAACTCGTCCCATAATTGGTAATTCAAATCTTTCCTCATTTTTTGTTAAATCTGCTGATATAGCATTCCAGCTGTCACCTCTATCTTCTGATCTCCAAACACGTTGAGAACCAAAATAGATTCTCTTTGGATTATGCTGACTTACTAGGATTGGAGAATCCCAGTTAAACCTTTCATAATCATCATCTATACCTTCTTGTGGTCTTATATCAACAATTTCTCCGGTTGTCATGTCAATCCTATTAATATATCCTTGTTGAGACTGAGCATAAATAATATTTGGATTTCCAGGCTCAGTAGCAGGCTGATGCCCATCACCCCCTAATACAACATACCAATCAGAATTGGTTATTCCTTCAGATTTAAATGTTCTGGAGGGGCCACCTTGGGTATTATTATCCTGCGTTCCCCCATATATATTATAAAAGGGTTCTGAATCGTCAACAGCTAATTTATAAAATTGTGTTATTGGTAAATTTGAAACAAATTTCCAAGATTCAGTATCATCAAAGGACTCATAAATACCTCCATCTGTTCCAATTAACAGATAATCTGGATCATCTTTTTTAAATGCTAGTGAATGATTATCTGAATGCTTATTAATTTCTTTCATTTGATAAAAATTATTACCACCATCATCTGAAACTAAAACCCTTACATTCATCAAGTATATTCTATCAAAAACGTGTGGTGATGCATATAACTCTTGATAATAATGTGGACCAGTTGCTCCAGCTACTGTATTTGACATTTTTCTCCATACACCTCCACTATTATCAGATTTAAATACTGCTCCAGATCTTCTATCTAATTCAATTGCAGCATAGATAACTTCTGGTTTCATTGGTGAAATCGCTAATCCTATTTTTCCCATATTTGAGCTTGGTAGACCTGAGTCGATCTCGGCCCATGTATTACCTCCATCAATACTTTTGTATATAGATGTTCCTGGACCACCATCGATCAGCGATGCAACATTTCTGTGTCTCTGCCAAGTTGCGGCATATAGAATATCTGGATTAGTTGGATCTATAATTATATCGGTAACACCTGTCCATTCATTGATGTAAAGTTTATTTGACCATGTATTACCACCATCTGTTGACATAAATAAACCTCTATCACCTCCCGAATTCCATAGGGGTCCCTGAGATGCAACCCATATTATGTCAGAGTTGTCAGGGTGAACAATAATTTTTGAGATATGCTCAGACTTATTCAAACCCATGTCATCCCATGTTGATCCTGAATCTTTTGAAAGGTATATACCGTGTCCAATACCAACATGTCTTCCAGCAACATTTTCTCCACTACCAACCCATATTCTTGACGAATCATTAGGGTCAATTGTAATTGATCCAGTTGAATAAAAAGGCATATTGTCTGTAATTGGCATCCACGTTGTTCCAGCATTTTTTGTCTTCCAAACTCCACCAGAGCCAACAGCTACATACCAAACGTTTTCATTATTACTATCAATTGCTATATCAGCTATTCTTCCTGACATGAATGCAGGACCAACTGGTCTGTATGAATATCCAGATAGTGCATTTTGTAAATTTCCATAGTCTTGAGCTGTAGTATTATTCAAATTAAAAATAACTGTAAATAATGTAAGTATTTTAGTAATTAGTTTTTTCATTTCTTTTTGTTTAAATATATAATAAAAATAGTAAGAAACTAATTTATCATTTGAATTTTATTATAGTAAAATCAAATAGTTTATAAGGTTTATTAAAAAACTTCAGCAATCATACATCTTGCACTTCCTCCCCCATTATCCTCGATTGTTTTAATATCTGAATGAATAATTTCAGTATATGATTCAATACGTTTAATTTGAGATTTACTAATTGAATTAAAAGCTCTTGAACTCATAATTAATATAGGATTTTGATCTGAATTAATTAGTTGTATACTATTACTTAGATAGGATGCCATTTGACTAATGCTAATGTTAATAATTTCTAATCCCGAATTATCTAAATTCTCAATAACATTGTTTCTTTCGTTTTTATCCCTAATAGAGTCAAGACATATGATTGCAAAATTGTTACAAATTGACATCATAACATTTGTATGATAAATTGACTTTAATTGATATGAAGAATTAAAAACAATTGGGGTATAACTCATATCAGTACAGAATTTTTTAAAAAGATTTAAATCAGACCTTTCAGATAAAGAGCAATAAGCTTTTTTGGATTTTCTATCTAATACAATACTTCCAGTCCCTTCTAGGAATCTATTTTTATTTTCATATAAAGTGTAATCCTTAATAAGTTCAATCTCAATTCCAGACCCAGAAAGCTTATCTAATACCTTAGACTCTCTTTCAAACCTCCTATTAGGAGCAAACATAGGGTATAATATAGCTTTATGATGGTAATGAAAAGAGATCCAATTATTGGGAAATACAGCATCAGGAGTATCAAATTCACTATCATCATCAAAACTGAATACTTCTATTCCTGAATTCAAAATAATTTTTCTCAATCTATTAAATTCATTTACAGCTAAATCCTGAATCTGATTTTTATTTGTCTTTTTTGATTGAAAAACATTATCCAAAAGAGTATGTTCATTATTCCTAAATTTATTAGGACTAATCATTAATATTTTTGAAGTGAAATTACTCATTACTCTCTACATAAGGGAAGTGTTGAACATCTAAACAAACCAGACATCTTAGAGACATCAGAGTAATCAACTTTCTCAACTAAAATACTCTTTTCCTCTAACCATTTGTTTAACCTTTTAAAATTTACATGAGATACTACAACTTCAGGAGAAATAACAAAAACGTTAGATACAAGCATGAACGATTCTCTTGAATTTGCAAGAAAAACATTTTTTCTTCCAAATAATTTAATTAAAAATTCGAAGTCTTCTTTATATTTAAAACCATCAGGACAAATTATCGCTTTATCTGAACCAATAGTTTGAAAACAGCAATCCAAATGAAGTGTATTTTCAAAAATATTTGTATTTGATTTTTTAATTTCAATTGGAATGATTTCAAGATTAGGTATCATTTTTTTTAAATATTCAATAGACTCAATATTTGTTCTTGCAGTAATTAAAGATGAATAGTTAGTGTCTAAGTATGTACCAATAAATAATTTATCATTATGCAAGACTACATCTCCTCCCTCTATATGCATAAAATCAGGTAGTTTAATTACACCTACATCTAATTTATCAATAATATTATCAAATCCTTGAATTTCATTAAGACGGGCAGGGACAATATTAGACATAAAGAAAATATTTGATATTACAAAACCCAAATCTCTAGTGAAGATTTGGTTACAGTTAGAAATGTTCTTTGGCCTAATAATATTGACATTATGTTTGAATAGTTTATTGTAAAAGCTCTCGACATTTTTTACTAAACTAGTTTCATTAGGGAAAGTATTATTCTTAACATGATATAGTGATCTTGGATCATAAGTATCAAATATACTAGGAGCTTCACCTATGTCATTGGCTATTCCAAGTATTACAGTCTTTAGCTGAGAATACTCATTTTCAATTTTAATTTTGATCATTAAAGAACTTGGTTTTTCTTATTTGCAAAATAAGAAATTAAGCCCAAAATAATTATAAATCCAATAGAATAATATACAAAGCTAGGAGTAATAACCTTATCTCCAGAAGCATATGAATGAAGGCCAACTAGATAAAAATTGACACCAAAATAAGTCATAAGTATCGCACCAAACGAAATAATACTTAATAAGTTAAAAAGCCATTTGTTATTTAGTTTTGGCACTATTCTTAAGTGAAGCACTGCAGTGTAGACAATAATACTTATTAAAGCCCATGTTTCCTTTGGATCCCATCCCCAATATCTTCCCCAACTTTCATTTGCCCACAT
>TARA_B100001057_G_scaffold407296_1_pt1 | contig 10344 bp, 7 predicted proteins | sample TARA_B100001057 | Tara Oceans TARA_B100001057 (sample SAMEA2621839) | marine metagenome | biome: marine biome (ENVO:00000447); feature: surface water layer (ENVO:00002042); material: "saline water (ENVO:00002010), including plankton (ENVO:xxxxxxxx)" | depth 5 m | reverse complement strand
GATATGCTTGGGTTCGTGATTCCTACCAATGGAGACCAAGAATAGGTATTTCCAACAACACCCGCCATTCCGATTTGAGCTCCCGAGGTGTTTGTTATACAGTTAATCAATTGGTCGGTCAAAGAAACTTCAGGCAATGGAATAATCTCTATGTCCATATTGAAAACCGCGGCACATTGGCCTGCATCAGGAGTAAATGTGTAAGTGCTTCCCCCAATAGCCGAGGTGTTTATTGCAGATGGACTCCAGATTCCAGATATACCATCTTGTGAAAGTGTCGGCAGGCCAGGATCCAAAGCATTCAGGCATAAAGGTTCTATTTGAATAAAACTAGGCGCAATCAAAGGCTGAATCGAAATATCCAGAGTCGCAGATTGGGCGCATTGACCGGGATCTGGGGTAAAGGTATATATTCCAATTCCAGAAGTCGAGGTATCAATATTTGGTGGATTCCATGTTCCTGAATAACCCTCAACAGATAAAATAGGAAGCATATCTGGAGTTTCATTTAGACAATAAGGGCCGAAGCCTGTAAAGGTTGGAAATGAAAGGGGGGTTACAACTATCGTTTCTGATATCTCAATCATTGAACTACACGATCCATCGGATATATTCGACAAAGTGATTGTTACATCAGAGTTTACGGAGGATACAGTTACATCACCTGTTCCGCCGAGGAGTGTTACTGTTTCAGGCCCAGCACCAATATCATACGTTACAACGGCATCGGCCAGTCCATCAATCGTAAATACAGCGTCCTCTCCTTCACAAATAGGTCCGTTTGCAGCAACGGTTGGAGAGGGAACCAAGCCTCCGCCGATTATGATTAATTGGTTGACTAAAGTTTCATTACCACAGTCGTCGGTTACACTGTAGGTTCTTGTAATTACCTCTGGACAATCTCCACCATCGGATTGATCTTCAACGAAAGCAACAATTGGCGAAAGAGTGCAATTATCCGCAGCGTCTGTAACTACTGTAATGTCCGGTGCAGGTACAGGCGCAAGAGGAATATTAATATTAGCAGGGTTTGATGCTGTCGGTGGCGTGATATCGTTAATCGTAATTGTTTGTGTAACATTAATTGAATTTCCACAGTCGTCTGTTACGCTATAAGTGCGCGTAATGATCTCAGGACAAGTGTTCCCATCGGATAAATCTTCAACAAATGAAACTGTAGGAACAGCTGTGCAGTTGTCTGCGGCATCATTCACAACCGAAATATCAGGTGTTGGGACATCACCTATACATTCGAAAATCAAGCCTGCTGGGTTGGATGCTGTTGGAGGGGTAGAATCATTTACTGTAATTGTTTGCGTAAGATTGGCAACGTTTCCGCAATCGTCTGTCACGCTGTACGTACGTGTGATAATCTCCGGGCACGTGTTCCCGTCAGATACATCTTCAACAAAAGCAACCGTAGGAATGGCTGTGCAATTGTCCAACGCGTCTGTTACAACAGAAACATCTGCTGCTGGAACATCATCAATACATTCCACAGTAACTCCCGCTGGATTTGATGCTGTTGGTGGCGTAATATTACTTATAGTAATTGGTTGTATTACTAAAGTTTCATTACCACAATTATCTGTCACGCTATAAGTTCTTGTAACAAACTCTGTGCATTCAGGAAGAAAAGGGTTTGGCTGCATACAATCAAAGTGTATTGAATCAATCTGAAGACCATACAAAATACCTGGTCTATTATAAGTGAAACTAAAAGACTCAACGGCGACTGGCAATACGATCCATCCTGAAGCATTGTTCCCAACGGATGAAATTATTTGATTGATAGCATCCCATTGAATTATACCTGTTACAGGTATGATAAATGGTACAGTAGGCATACCGTTAACAGTTAGGTCAGATAATGACTCTTCTAAATTGTTGCCGTTAGTAGGGTCTAGGTTTTGGTCTAAATCCTTTACGTAAATACCAAGGTTTTGAACAGGTTGGTTAAAATTAATATTGATATCAACTTGTGGAGAATTATCTGTATTAATATCAGACGGAATTAAAAGTGTAGTAGTTCCAGGAATAATTGATGAACTTGATGTTTGCGTAGATATCGAATAGTTTACCGGGCTATTACAAAAATCGTAGTCTGGGCTTTGAAATAAATTTGAAGTAGAAGAAATCCAAGAAAGATCATCATTTACAATATAACCGTCAACTGCAGTATATGCCACAGAAACAAAGGATACTGTCGGATTTGCAGTACAATTGTCGGCGGCAGTCACAACAGAAATATCAGCTACAGGAACATCGTCGACACATTCTACTGTCAGTGCCATTGGGCCTATTGCTGTTGGGGGGGTAGAATCATTTATTGTAATTGTTTGCGTAAGATTGGTAACGTTTCCACAATCGTCAGATACGCTATAGGTACGTGTAATAATCTCTGGACAAGTGTTTCCATCAGATACGTCTGAAACAAAAGCAACTACTGTTGGGCAATTACTTACAATGTTTGTGACTGAATTTATATCTGCAGCTGGAACATCTAATAAACATTCAACATTTTCATTTGCAGGTGGTAAGGCGGTAATTGAGTTCGTTACGCAGCATGTATATGGCTCACTGACAACAAAGGTGCAGTTCGCTGGAGAAGGCACGAGTTGCTCGTATGTAGCATTTACATCAATTGAAAAATTGCTCGCTGACCATTCACCCGCGGCTAAAGTATTACAATCTACTCCAGGAACATAAGTCGTATTGATAATTGGGGGCCCAAGATAAGCAAACTGATTGGGAAAAACATAGACTTCGATGATGCTATTTTGATTGTATGTTACTCCCGAGGCCAACAAATCAGCGTGAGAAAAAGAATAATTAAAACTTCCGGGAGGATCATAAAGAGGGCCATAAATCGCTATCTGTACACCGTCAACATATATATCGACATAATATGAATCTGGATTGGGGTCTACAGGAAAAGCGAACGGATCGGTTGGCACATTCGGAAAACAATATCCTGAACCTGATACATTGATTGTTAATGATGTTGAGTTTCCACCTACCCCGCTTGCTGGAACCGTACCATAAGCAGCGTTATTTGTGCCACCATAGGCTGTTTGTGTAATAAAATCAGTTGTTACCTGGCTATTGGTATATGTTGCTGGTGTGAGTGGGCCTCCTGTAGAGCAGCAGTCTGGTCCATTTATAAAACCTAGGTAAGTTACCGTAAATTCTTCTGTTCCATCAGCACAGGCCGGGCCCAAGGACATCGGATCAGGGGATATAGAGTATAACACACCGAGGTCAAGAACTCCACAGTCATTTTGTGGAGTAACCTCCCAAGAGCAAGTTGTTGAATTCCAATCTATAGAAACTAAATCTGATGCGCTAGTGGGTACCTGTGGATAGACCGTTACAGTATGGACACCACTTGCAATCAGACCACCAGTCAAATCACATGTTATTGACCAAGGTAAATCGACAACCGTTGGGGTACAATAGTTATTATTCTCTAAAGTAATCGCCACACTATGATTCGCGCAATTACCTATGTTTGATGTTATGGTTCCATTAGGTGCATCTACACTAATCGTTGAAGGTGAAACAATAATTCCAGTATTAAAATACTGATTCGTAACCGCATCAAAGTTCTCAATAGGACCAGCATAAACCGTTGATCCGTCAACTGATTCAACTTGAATATAGCCACCACCGGAAAACCCGTCGCCCCAGGCATCTTCTACTTGCAAATCAAATATGGAACCTTCAATGTTCGGGTCAAGTGGCCCAACGGTAACAGCGAAAGCCCCGCCTGCTGCCGTACCTGCGCCACTAGCCACAATATTTCCAGTCAAATTACTAGTTATGGACCAAGAAATTTCAGTTGGAAAAGTCCCATAATCGCCTATTACTTCAAAATTCACAATGCCATCACATGCTGAATTTTGAACCTCTAAAAAATACTGTTGATTTCCACAGGCTTCTGTAGGAGAAGATGCTTGATTTTCATATGCCGGACAATTATTAATACAGGCAGGAGAAACATAATTAATTGTTTGTGAACAAGCAGTTTCGGAGGTAAAATATGCTTGAAGGGTACATGCGCTTCCATTGGCAGAAAGATTACTAATTGTAAATGGAAAAGAGGTAGCGTTGAAGGGTGCCGAAGCAATAACAGATGTATTTCCATCACAATCCTCAACAACTAAATCCCCAGATGTGGGCGGGTTTGTTGTTTCTATTGTGCCCGTTACACTGTAATTATTTGTAATAAAATCACATCCTGAAACGGTTGTATTTAGGGCGGAAATTGAGCATGGAGGGTTAATTACTATGTCACAATCTGTGGATCCAGTACCCCCAGTTTGAGTTAATGCAATATCTTGTACCATTCCGGCGTAATTTGTAATTAACATTACATAAACTTCACCCGTAAGAGCTCCTGTTATTACAGGGTTTTCAACCGCCGCTATAGAAAAACTACAATCCACTAAATTACCATTGTTTGGGTCGGGAGGTGTCTGATTTCCGAGAGAACCACAAGCGGCTTGGGCAACAGACAAAGAAGAGAAGGGGCCCCAAATAGCAAAATCAATATCAAAGGTAGCCGCCAGCTCCATTTCGATGTTTCCATCTGTTGCTATTTGAAAATAGTACCACGTAGGGTTTGGTTGACCTATTAAGCAATCATAATTATTCCCTGGATCAAGTGTGCTTGCTTCATCGCCATCAGCGTTGGCTGTGAAATTGAGACCAACATCCGTACATATTGGAGCCATTTCAGGGCAATTAACCCCTCCTTGAGAGAATGCAATAAAGCATACGAAAACAGCAGAAAAAGCAAATAGAATTCTATTCATCACCAAAACTTTTCAAGTAATTAACAAGCTTTGTTTTTTTTGCAATTAATTGATTTTGTATCTCTTGCATAGAATCAAACCATCCTGAAGCAGTTGCTCGCTCCGTTTCTGATACACTTGAAAGAACAAAGGTCTTTTTCGTTTCTATCGCTTGAAGATGCGCATCAATTCTAGCTATTTGATTTTGAATCTCTTTGGCTTTTTCCGGAGCCAACACAGACTTCTTCTCAATACTTGGCTGCTTAAAGCTTGTTGATACTTGCGCCTCCAAAGAAAAAATATTGCCGAATGCACATAAAATGATCGAAACAGTAATTTTTCTCATGAAACTAATTTAAGATTTTTAACTCGCATTAGAAACGTAAAACCAAGATATTGGTTGCTTATTAGAGTAAATTAATACTCAAAATACTCCATAAATTTCGTTGTAAAGTTTCCTTTTACAAAATCTGGATCTTCCATAAGCTTTTGATGAAAAGGGATTGTTGTCTTCACCCCTTCGATGATATATTCACCAAGGGCTCTTTTCATCTTTAAAATTGCCTCGTCTCGGGTTCTAGCGACAACGATAAGCTTCGAGATCATTGAATCGTAATTTGAAGGAATGGTATATCCAGAATAAACATGAGCATCTATTCTAATACCGTGTCCACCTGGACAGTGATAATCCGTTATCCTTCCAGGGCAAGGCCTAAAGTCATGCGCCGGATCTTCAGCATTAATTCGGCATTGAATAGCGTGCATTGTAGGAAAATAATCATTTCCCGATATTTTTTCTCCAGCTGCAATTTTGATTTGCTCTTTGATTAAATCATGTCCGATTACCTCCTCTGTAATGGTATGCTCAACTTGAATTCTAGTGTTCATTTCCATGAAATAAAAATCTCTGTTTTTATCCACTAAAAACTCTACCGTTCCTACACCTTCATAGTTTACAGCTTTTGTTGCCTTTACAGCGGCCTCACCCATTTTCTTTCTCAAGGCGTCCGTCATGAACGGAGATGGTGTTTCTTCTACAAGTTTTTGGTGTCTCCTTTGAATAGAGCAATCTCGTTCAGACATGTGGCAGGCATTTCCGAATTGATCTCCGGCAATTTGAATTTCAATATGGCGAGGCTCCTCTATGTACTTTTCCATGTAAAGACCGTCATTACCAAAAGCTGCTGCCGCCTCTTGCTTAGCGGAATCCCAAGCCGCTTCAAGATCGGCCTCTTTCCAGACGATTCGCATACCTTTTCCACCACCACCAGCGGTCGCTTTAAGAATAACTGGATACTTTACAACCTTGGCTTTTTTCTTAGCCTCCTCAGTGTCCTTGAGCAAGCCCTTAGAACCGGGAATACAAGGAACTCCTGCCTTAATCATTGTTGCTTTCGCCGTAGCCTTATCTCCCATTCCGGAGATTTGCTCTGGAAGGGCACCTATAAATTTTATATTGTGCTCTTGACAAACCTTGGAAAACTGTTCGTTTTCTGATAAAAACCCATACCCCGGATGGATTGCATCCGCATTTGTAATTTCTGCAGCAGCAATAATACTTGGTATTGATAAATAAGACTTTGCGCTAAGCGGAGGACCTATACAAACTGCTTCATCTGCAAAACGAACCGGTAAAGAATCTTTATCAGCAGTTGAATAAACAGCAACCGTTTTTATTCCCATTTCTTTACAGGTTCTGATAACCCTCAACGCTATTTCTCCCCTGTTGGCAATTAATATTTTTTTGAACATGTTCGTAAGTTTTATTAAGCTGGCTCAACCATGAATAAGGGTTGGTCATAATCTACAGGGCTTGCATCATCAACCAAAACTTTAACAATTTTGCCAGATATTTCCGCTTCAATTTCGTTAAATGTTTTCATGGCCTCAACGATACACAACTTATCGCCAACCGTGAAAGTACTTCCCACATTAACAAAAGCATCTTTATCCGGACCTGAGGAACGATAAAACGTTCCAATCATTGGAGAATTGATTGTAACTAAATTGTCCTCTTCTGTTTTGGCAGGCTTCTCCTTTGCTTGAGATGTTGGCGCTGAATCTAATGCCGGGGCCGGGGCCGCAGCCGGGGGCGCCATCATGGTTGGCTGAGGTGATTGAACAATAATCGGCTGCTCAGCCTTACTGTTCTTATTTCCCGAAATTGTAATTTGGAAATCTTCTTTTTCGATTTTAACCTTCCCTAGACCTGTCTTAGAAACAAGCTTTATTAAATCTTTAATTTCATCAAAATTCATAATGTTTAGTTTTTATTTTACGACTAAGAATTGTATGCCCATTTTAAATAAACCGCTCCCCAAGTAAATCCTCCTCCAAAGGCCGATAAAACGATATTGTCCCCTTTTTTGAGCTGGTTTTCATAATCCCACAAGCACAATGGCAAAGTTGCAGCAGTGGTGTTTCCATATTTTTGAATATTAATCATTACTTTTTCTTTCGGCAACCCCATCCTATTCGCAGTTGCATCAATAATTCTTAGGTTAGCCTGGTGGGGAACAAGCCAATCTACATCTTCGCTTTGGAGGTTGTTTTTTTCCATTATTTCTGCGGACACATCAGCCATATTGGTTACGGCAAACTTAAAAACCTGCTTTCCTTCTTGCTTCACAAAATGCATTCTATTATCGACCGTTTCATGGGTTGGTGGGTGAAGCGACCCTCCTCCTGGTTGAACCAAATACTCTCGTCCTGAACCATCGCTTTTTAAAATAAAGTCCTGGACCCCGAGCCCTTCTTTATCTGGCTCAAGAAGAACAGCACCCGCGCCATCTCCAAAAATAATACAAGTGGTTCTATCTTCAAAGTCAATAATCGATGTCATTTTATCTACACCTACCACAATCACCTTTTTGTATTTCCCTGATTCTATGAATTGAGCTCCTGTAGAAAGGGCATAGATAAACCCTGAACAAGCCGCTTTCAAATCAAATCCCCATGCGTTCTTCATTCCAGACTTGTCACAAAGCACATTTGCTGTTGACGGAAATGGATAATCCGGGGTTACTGTTGCCACTACAACAAGATCAATCTCTAGCGGATTAACATCCAACTTTTTTAGCAAACCATCAACTGCCATTTGAGCCATGTCAGAAGACGCGCCTTCAACCTGGTGCCTCCTTTCTTTAATGCCTGTTCTGCTAGTAATCCACTCGTCGTTGGTATCAACAACTTTGGCCAGGTCGTGATTAGTGACCACATTATCAGGCACATGACCATAGACACCCTTAATCGCCGCTGTTGTTTTCATTTATTTGAATGCTTTTTTAATTTTTTTGGCGAGCCCTGAGCTTGCAACTTCATACGAATGTAACAACATATTTTTAATTGCGATATCATTTGAAATGCCGTGACCGATAATTACGTTACCTCTTATTCCTAAAATTGGCGTTCCACCGTAGTTTTCGTAATTAAAGCTGTCAAAATATTCGTCTTTTATTCCACGCTTCTTCATGAGTGAAAAAATTCCTTCTGCTTGTTTCAAAACAATATTTCCTGTAAAGCCGTCACAAACAATTACATCAGCTTTGCCCGAGAAAATATCCCTCCCTTCAAGATTGCCAATAAAGTGAATGTCATCTTGTGTTTTTAATAGTTCATGGGCGGCTATGGTCAAAAGATTTCCTTTAGACTCCTCTTCACCAATATTTAACAGCGCTACTTTTGGGCGCTTTTTTGAAAAAACGTGCTTGGCATAAATAGACCCTAAAACTGCGAACTGGCATAAGACATCAGCCTTACAATCAGCATTTGATCCCACATCAAGTAAGACAGTTTTGTCCCCATTGATTGTGGGAAGTGTTGAGGTAATACACGGGCGAATAACTCCTGGTATTGTAGTTGACTTGTATATTGAGCCCACGAGCATTGCTCCCGTATTTCCTGTACTCGAAAAAACATCTATTTTTCGGGTCGACAACCAATTTAAACCAACAGCAATTGAGCTTTTTGGCTTTTTCAAAACTGCTCGAGCGGGATGATCATTATATGAAATGGTTTGCGGAGCATTGACAACTTTGATACGCTCTGGATCAAGATTCTCAAATGATTTGTGTTTGGTGATTTTTTCCTGGTCGCCGAAAAGAAAAAAGGTTGACTCAGAAAGTTCTTGCATGGCTAAATAAACACCATCCAAGTTTGCTGTTGGTGCAAAATCACCACCAGAAACATCCAAACCAATTCTCATGTTATGAGATATGATTAGGCTTCGATAGCTTTTTCAGCTATCACCTTTCCTTTATAGTAAAGTTTTCCTTCATGCCAATGTGCATGGTGAAATAAATGAGGCTGTCCTGTTGTCGGGCAAGTCGCTACATTACTAGCTGTTGCTTTAACGTGAGTTCTTCTTTTATCTCTTCTCGTTTTCGAGATTTTTCTTTTTGGATGTGCCATTGCAAGTCTTTTATTTATTCAACTTATTCAGTTTATCCCATCTAGGATCAACTTCTTTATTTTTATTTTCGTTCGCCTCTTTTTGATACCTTTTGAGCAAAGATAATACTTCTTGGTTGCATTCCCCTTCTTTATGCCTAGGGTTTGCGCTCAGAGAAACAGTTATCAGCTCGTAAATCTGTTGAGCGGGTTCAATTTTATATGCTTCGGGTGGTAAAACAATTAAATTTTCATCATCCTCGTTTTCATCGCCGAACTTATAGTAAATCTTCATCTCACCACTAATCGGTGCGTCAAACTGCTCGTTACATGTAACACAGTTTGAAACTACAGTTCCCGTGACTTTGTAGGAACCGATCATTAATGTATCTTTTTTATCCAAAGACAACTCGACAGAAATAGATCCTTTTTCAACGATGGAAAAAGGAAAAGCATCAAAGAACGTATTGCTAATTTCAAAATTGAAATTGTGCACCCCTTGTTTCAGGCCTACAAACGGAATATCTAAATTTTTATGCACTTGTAATACTAAAATGGGACGGCAAATGTATTAATTTTTTTTTGAATCCCTTGGTTTTGAACGCCAATTGTCTGCTTTTTCTCTTTTTTTTACAGGCAACGGGTCCGCGTTAAGGTTTTTGTGTTGTGCTCTGTTGGCAAAAATATCAGCAGCAGAATACAACGCGTTGCGCATTGAGGTTGCAGACGCTATATTTTTTCCCGCAATATCAAACGCTGTTCCATGATCGGGTGAAGTTCTTACAATTGGGAGGCCCGCGGTGTAATTCACTCCTTCATCGAAAGATAATGCCTTGAAGACAGAAAGTCCTTGGTCATGATACATCGCAAGAACACCATCATAATTTGAAGGCGCTGAGGACCCAAAAAAACCATCTGTAGGAAATGGCCCAAAAGCAAGAATGTTTTCAGTTCTGAGGGTATTAATTGCGGGTGCAATAACCTCGATTTCCTCGGTGCCAATTTTCCCATTTTCTCCTGAATGAGGATTCAAAGAGAGGATTGCGATTTTTGGGTTTAAAATACCAAAGTCCTTTTGTAGAGAATGATGAAAAACCTCTGCTTTTAATTTTATGGCTTCTTTTGTGATTATCGATGGAACATCTTTTAATGGGACATG
>TARA_B100001057_G_scaffold64040_5_pt1 | contig 10346 bp, 8 predicted proteins | sample TARA_B100001057 | Tara Oceans TARA_B100001057 (sample SAMEA2621839) | marine metagenome | biome: marine biome (ENVO:00000447); feature: surface water layer (ENVO:00002042); material: "saline water (ENVO:00002010), including plankton (ENVO:xxxxxxxx)" | depth 5 m | reverse complement strand
CAGGCTTTTTCAATCATTGCCAAAAATAGTTTAAATAACTAAAATTTTAATTCTATGACAGTCGTCCGAATCACCCTCATATTGGTCATTTTTTGCTACGGCCTTCAGGCGCAAGAAACACCAATTGCCACGACCGACAACAGCCCTCCCCCAGAAGAGAGCGTTGACGATGATGGCTCGCGCGTCGCTGTTTTAGGCTATCACGTCTTCCACGGGACCCTTCCTGCAACGCAAATGAGGATCCCTACCTCAAAATTTCGTAGCCAAATGGAAGCTATTAAAAAATCCAATATTGCAGTGATTACACTCGAGCAGTTCCTCACCTGGCGTCGTGGCGAAGGTGAAATCCCACCCCAATCCATTCTCATCACCATGGATGATGGCTGGAGATCAGTTTACACCGAGGCTTTCCCTATTATGAAGGAACTCAAGCTACCTTTTACTATCTTCCTTTATAAAAACTACGTGGGATCCAATCGGGGTGGCCGAGCCCTCTCCCTCTCTATGATTCGTGAAATGGTCTCCAGCAAGCTCTGCACCATCGGATCTCACTCGGTCAGTCACCCGTTCCCCAGCAAAATAAAGAAAGTAGCCAAAGAAGGCCCGGAAGCATTCCAAAAATTTCTTCGCAATGAATTAGGGACCTCGAAAAAGTTTCTCGATAATACTTTCAAGATCAAGGTTAACACCTACGCCTACCCTGGAGGCTACTATACTAACGAAATGTTCCCGCTCGCGAAAGAACTAGGATATGAGCAACTTTTTACGGTGAAACCCGGGAAAATTCGACGGGATTCCCCCCGGTATACTTTGCCACGTTACATCGTGCTGGGAAATCACGATGCCGCCTTCAACGCCGCAATGGTTTTCCGCAATGGGGCTAGAGTTCCCACTGTCCCGATCTCCCTTCCACACCCAACCAAACCTGAACCTGGAGAAATCATTGCTTCACGCCTTCCCGACATTGAAATAGATCTCTCGGGCGTAAATAATCTCGATCCCGAATCGGTCGTCATGCGGGTCGCTGGATTCGGCAAAGTTCCGCTTAACTCAAATCCCAAGTCTTTTATCTACAAATGGACCGTAAGCCGCCCCCTTCGACAGCCACTTTGTGAGATAACCACTCAGTGGCGCCTCAAAGGCAAAGAAAGTTACGAGCCAGTCATACGTTGGTCATTCCGTATTGATCATGAAGCGGCATACCAAGCTCAATAGCAGGTATTTCTAAAGCGAAAGTGAAAAAAACTCATCTTTCACTAATAAGGGCCAATTTTCATTGTTAATAAGTTAGCGGAAACCTTTTTTTTGCTTTTTTTTATCAATTTTCTCTTGCTCGAAACCTCACTTTTCTCTTTTTTCAAAGAAATCACTCAAAACTTATGGGAAACCAAACACTCGACGGAGCCCAGGCTCTCATCAAAACCCTCGACGATCTCGGCATAGAATTTGTCTTCGGCTACTCAGGCGGAGCTGCCATCCCGATTTTTGACGCCCTCGAAACAGTCGAAACCAGAATGAAATTCATCCTTGTTCGCCACGAACAAGGAGCCGTTCACATGGCTGACGGCTACGCTCGCGCGACCGGGAAGCCAGCCGCGGTCCTAGTCACTTCGGGGCCCGGTGCAGGAAATACCGTAACTGGTCTCATGACTGCTCAGATGGATTCGGTTCCAATGCTTGTGATTTGCGGACAGCAGGTGACCTGGATGCTTGGAAAGGATGCCTTTCAAGAAGCCGACATTTTTGGAATCACGGTCCCTGTCGTGAAGCACAACTACCTCGTCAAGGAGACCAATGATTTAGTTCGTGTTGCTAAAGAGGCCTACCATATCGCAACCACTGGCCGTCCTGGCCCAGTCCTTATCGATGTTCCAAAGGATGTATCCTCCGGTGATTTCACCGAATCAATGGATCCCGAACTAGACCTCCCGGGGTATGATCCATATGAATCTCTCAACATCGATCCCTCGAGAATTGAAGAAGCTGTCGCGCTGATCAAAAACGCCAAGCGCCCCGTGATTCTTGCTGGCCAAGGCACCATGATTTCGCGCGCCGACAAGGAGCTAATGGAGCTTGCAACCAAACTCAAATGCCCCGTCACCTCAACTCTTCTTGGTAAAGGGGTCTTTCCGGAGACCCATGACCTAAGCCTTGGTATGCTTGGTATGCACGGCACTGCTTATGCGAATAAGGCAATGGTCGAGTGTGATCTACTTCTCAACGTTGGGTCTCGATTTGATGACCGGATTATCGGGCAGCCCGATAAATTTTGTGCAGATGCTAAAATAATCCACATTGATATCGATCCAGCTGAGATGGATAAGATGATTGTTCCCGACATCCAAATCGTCGGAGACGCGAAGGCAGCTCTCACTCTCCTCAACCAAGAGATTGAAGAACTGGATACCGCCGACTGGCTTAAAACCCTTGGCGGTTATAAAAAGAAATTCCCTCTTAGCTATAAAAAACAAGGCGGACTTCGGATGCAGCAGGTCATCGAAGAATTATACGAACAAACTGAAGGCAAGGCTATTGTCTCGACCGATGTTGGTCAGCACCAGATGTGGGCCGCTCAATTCTATAAGAACGACGAGTCGTATCACTGGCTCTCCTCGGGTGGAGCCGGCACTATGGGTTTTGGTTTCCCCGCTGCCATAGGCGCCCAACTTGCCCATCCAGAAAAAACCGTCATCTCGATCTCTGGTGACGGTGGCTTTCAGATGACTCTTTTCGAACTCGCCACTGCGGCGATTCACAAACTCCCTATCAAGATCGTGGTTCTCAATAACCACTATCTTGGCATGGTCCGCCAATGGCAGGAGCTCTTTTTCGAGAACCGGGAATCCGGGGTCGACCTAGAGGGAAACCCTGACTTCTGCAAACTAGCTGCTGCTTACGGTATCCCTAGCGTCCACTTCAAGCGTCCGGCTGATTGCCAACGTAAGATTGAAGAAGCACTAGCCTACAACGATGGTCCCATTCTGATTCACGCCGAGTGCGTCAAATACGAGAACGTCTTTCCCATGATTCCTGCTGGAGCGGCACTTGAGGACATGATCACCGAACCGCCAAAAACTAAAATGGCGAAGCCAGTCGGGTCTACCTAAGTCTTAGGACTCGTCGAAACCTCAAACACCCTTTTAAAATGTCCAAAACGATCGTCACCACCGACACTCCAATAGACAACTCGACTCGTGGAGCTTCAAACACGCTATCCATTCTCGTAAATAATAGCCCAGGGGTATTGATGCGTATTTGTCAGGTCTTCTCACGGAGAGCTTATAATATCGACTCGCTCGTGGTCTCCGAAGGCCGAACTGGAGCTTTCTCCAGAATGACTATCGATATCTCCGGAAATCCCCAGGGACTCGAACAAATCATCAAACAGGTCAATAAACTAATCGACGTGATTCATTGCTTCGAGCACACCGCTGAGAACTCAGTCGTTCGCGAGATGCTTTTAGTGAAAATTATCGCGGATAAGGATGAGCGCTCGGCCGCTCTTCAAGTCATTGAACACTTCGCTGGCAAGACCGTCGACATGAGTCCAAATTCTATGATCGCAATGTTTACGGGCACCACCAGTAAGATCGATGCTGTCGTTCTTATGCTGGGTCAATTCGAGGTCATCGAGACCATCCGAACAGGCAAGGTCGTCGTGGCACGTGGAAGCCAGGCCACTTAAGGCTTACCTTTTGAAAAATCTTAATTAACAAATCCTCAGCCAGGAGAATCCCCGCTCGGGATTTGTAATTTCTAAAGATTTTGTTAAGATCCAAAGTAATGCGAGACCTAATCTTAACCCATGGATTTTGGGCCATTGCAATGGTTACTGCATTTTTCGTTGGCATGGGCTGGCAAAGATCAGCCACGGCGGACAGGCAAAACTCAGAAACTCAAAATCAAGCTTCCCGTGGTCAATTTACTCTGTCCGCTCCATCAGAAACGGGAATCACGCGGGCTAAATCAAATCGAGCCGATTCTGGCGAAAGCGGGCCAATACCCAAGCTAATACAAGGAACTTCATTTATAGAAATGGGAATCGAAGGCCTCGCGGCAATGTCTTTAAAGGACCCCAATCAGCTCAAACGGCGCCTTGCCTTTAGCCACCTCCTTTCTGAAATGACCAGTGAAAATGCGGCTCAAATTCGCGAAGGACTGATTGCTGCTGGTGTTAGTAACCGCGACTCTGAATGGCGCGACTTCAATTACGCTTGGGGGACCATTGCAGGTGAGGCTGCTTTCTCCGGCTCTCTCACCATGGAAAAGGTAGATCTATACTCCGTTATCAGCGGTTGGGCATCCATTGACCCGACCAATGCTATAGAATTCCTTGACCAACTTCCTGAAAAGCTCGCGCATGGCCCAGGGAACAAGGTTAAGACTGACCGGTTAGACTTGGAAAAAGGCGTAGTAGCTGGGTTAGCCGATCGTAACCGCGACGAAGCCACGAAGTATGTCTCGAAACTTCTCGCTGAAGGGCGAACCGACACCTCACGTTTGATGGAAACCGTTGCCAACGAGGTTATTCGTCAAGAAGGGTCAATTGGCGCATCCAATTGGGCAGCGACCTTGAAAGACGGACCTTTAAAGGGCTCCGCTATGGGAGAAATAGCCGAAGGTTACGCTCGAACTGATCCAGCATCAGCCGCGAGCTGGATTGAAGAATTTGCAGCTCAAGACTATGCCACCCGAGCCGTTGCCGAGGTCGGAAAGAAATGGGCTGAGCGTGAACCTCTTGCAGCTGTTTCTTGGCTCGAGAAACTTCCCGAAGGGCAAGGTCAGAAGGCGGGACTCAATTCAGCCTTCGGTGACTGGGAAGATCGCGATCCTATTGCTGCGGGAAATTACCTTCTTTCTATGCCAAATTCACCGAAACGCGACTCCGCCATCCGTGGATTTGCCGAAGGATATGCCTGGCAAGACCCCAAGACTGCAATTGCATGGGCCAAAGATATTCAAGACCCGACAATACGGAACGAATCTCTGAAAAAAGTTGGCTTCGCATACTACCGCCGTAAACCCGAAGAAGCGAAAACTTGGCTCGCTGAAAGCGGACTTTCATCGGAAGCTAAAGCTGACATTCTGAACTCTCAGCGGAGGCGGTGACTGAAATATTTTATCAGTAAGAGCATCATCGCTTGAGAATACGAATTACCTCTTCAGACGTTTTCCGCCTCAAAGGCCATATACTGCAACGGGATCTGATCTTCCCTTACTGCGGGAGCTCATTTGCAACTGAATCCGTTCCAATATCTCAATGCAAGGGGAGGATTTTCTTGTCAGCCCACCGTAGTGCCACTCGCCCAGCAATTCATTCCCGAAGACGAGAACCGGTCAAAAATAAAAATACAACTGCTCCCAATAACAAGGTTACAAAGGTCCCCAAAGCCTGCAAAGGATCACGAATCATCACGAGAATCGCCGAAATCAAAGTGGCTAAAATAAACAACAAAGGGGGAACTGCCTTCCATCCTTTAACAGCGCCCTGATGGGCACCGAGGAAAAGACAAAGAACCGAAGCTGTAGCACAGAGTGACAAGGTCAATCCAAGGTAGCCTAGGAGGTCCTGTAAACTTCCAAAACATATCAGGATAAGAGCAAAGCCCATCTGCAAAGAAACCGCAGGCCAAACTCTGCTGGTCTGCACTACGAAAATCTTGGGTAATAGTCCATTTTCAGCCATCTTACCATAAACACGCGGACCAGCCATCATCATACTCAAAACCGATGTCAGTAGAGCCAGTAAAATGACAAATCGGACAAAGCTTTCAAAACGCTCACCACCAATCCAGCCCGCCGCTAGCGCCGCCACATCTGCTTGACCTAGAACTATCTCTTTGGGTGGTGCTACGACAAAAAGAACATTCAACATAAGATATAACAAAATCACAATTGAAGTTCCTGCTATCATTGACTTTGCAACCACATAAGAAGATTTCGATTCTCCCACAATATAGACCGCCGCATTAAATCCTGAATAACTGAGTGAAATCCAAACCAGAGCTTGAGCAAAATTTAAGATAATGGAGCCTTCAGCCGGATTTAGCGTCACATTGTTACCCTCCCATTTTAGCGAACCCATACTCCAAACCCCATAACTCAATATTACTGCTAATAAAATTAACTTTAGTCCAACCGCAATATTCTGCGTCAACGCTCCCACTGACCTTTTCCCTCCATGCGCCAGCGCCCCCAGAACGACGACAATTACCGCCGGCAGCTTATGAGGAAGATTACCTGGTAAATACTCTTCAAGAGCCAGCGCCGCATAGGCGATCGCTCCGCTAAATCCCGCCATGAGGGAAACCCACCCAGCAACAAACCCTACAAAAGGAAATCCCGAGGATGACAAGAAAACATATTCACCACCCGATACAGGTATTTGTTTAACCAGCAGTCCGTAGCTGAAGGCTCCACACAAAGCTATAGCTCCAGCCACTAACCACGCCGAAATCACTACCCAGGGACTACCTAGTGAAACCAGAGTGAATCCCGAAGTTGTGAAAATCCCGGCACCTACTATGTTCGCGACCACCAAAAAAGTCAGCGTCCAAAAGCCAAAGCCTTTGCCCTTCGCCCTAGCCATCAATCCTTATGAAATCGTGAAAAATAATTATTATTGAAACCGCCGATTTTTAATTCGTCCACAAAGTTCAAAGCAACATCATCGGTCTTATTTCGAAACACCTTCTTTCCAGCTCCAATGTCAGCTCCTAGGATCCCTCTTGAAATTCTAATGGCTTTCAACACTGTTTCATTTTCATGGAAAACTTCGCTCCTTTCGAATTTAAACATCTTTAGCCAATCATCCACCTTAAGTTCGGGATCGAGGGAATTTTCGCTAATTCCGGACTTTACACTCTTCTCCTGAGTAACTCCGAACTGCCCCTGACCAAACAAGGAGATTCCAACAAGCGGAATAATCGGCCGAGATTGGAAAAGAAATCGACTTTTCATCATGCCGGTAATCGTCGCAGACCAACGTTTCCGTTCAAGCCACAAAGATTTTGCGCGATCTTCCTTAAGCGAACTTACAATTAAAATTGTCGTTGATATCTTAATAGATTTTCTTATTCCTCTTACTTCTCGGCATTAGCGCCAAATTTTCCCGACATTACTTTTCTTTTCCCTGCCCTTGCCTCACCACTTCGGACCTCATCTGGGCTCTCATCAATTTATATGAAATGATTTAAACTCGATAAAATGTCCAAATATCTCATCCCTCTCACATTCGCCTTAGTTCTCTCGGCCTCGGCTTTAGAACTCCCAAACGTCCTTGGTTCCCCGCCCGCAAAATCCAAGGAAGACTGGATCAAGATACAGCGCCCAAAAACCCTCGAACTCTTTAAAAATCATGTCTACGGTCGCGCCCCATTGGGGAAGCCCACCACTCTATCGTTTAAGATCATCGAAGAAGACCCCAAAGCCATGGACGGAGCAGCGACTCTCAGGATCATCCAAATTTCCTATTCCGGACCTGGAGGTGAGAGCGGATTTAAACTGATCACCTTTATTCCCAATAAAGCCACTAAACCAGCCCCCGGATACCTTCTCATCTGTAATCGCGGCCCTGAAACCATTGATCCAACGCGTAAAAAAAAGGACGACTTCTGGCCAGTCGAATCAATCGTCGCTCGAGGTTATGTTGCGGCCACCTTTCCAAATTCCGAACTAAGCACCGACAAAGATCTCAACTTTAATAACGGCGCACACAAGGCCTTCGACAACTACGATGGCGGACGTCCCGGCGACGCATGGGCCACCATTGCAGCATGGGCCTGGGGCGCATCCCGCGCCCTTGACTACTTCGAAACAGATCCCGCTATCGACGCCTCAAATTTTGCTGTGGTTGGTCACTCCCGGGGAGGAAAAACCGCTCTTTGGGCCGGCGCTACGGATGAAAGATTTGCGCTTACTATCTCAAATAACTCTGGCTGCACCGGAGCGGCATTAGCCAGACGTAAAACCGGAGAACGAGTCGCCCGAATTAACAAAAGCTTCCCTCATTGGTTCTGCGGAAACTATAAGAATTTCGATGGTAAAGAAAACGAACTTCCAATTGACCAGCACCAACTGGTCGCGCTCATGGCTCCCCGCGCAGTCTATGTCGCAAGTGCCAGCAAGGACGACTGGGCCGATCCCGAAGGTGAGTTTCTTGCAGCCGCCTATGCCGGAGCAGTTTACGAACTTTTCGGTTTAAAAGGGCTTGAAACCATGGAAATGCCTGTAGCCGACCAGCCTATTCAGCTAGGCCACATCGGCTATCACCTTCGCACAGGAAAGCACGATCTCAGTCAATATGATTGGGAACAGTATCTCAATTTTGGCGACAAACACCTTAAGAATTAATCCGTCTACCGCGGACACTTTCTTACCGCTTTGTCTCTTGCTCTCATCGGCGTCAAATTCACGGGCAATTCTCGATTCAAGAGAGAATTCGAGCACCGCATCATGATTTGGTTCGATGGTGATATGCGGAAATAGACCCCTTTGAGCTCCTAATAAGCACCGACAGAATCGGAGAATTTTTTCACGACCGACCGTGTCTCTATTTGACCCAATGGAAAACGCCCTAACCTCTTAATGATATCATCAGACTCCGATCAACAAATAGCCTGATCAATTATTTCTAGTAGCCTTTTAATATTTGAAGGCAACTGCTTCCCGGTCATTACGAACCAACAAGATCCGTCCAGCCAAAACTGGATGGTTCCAAGTACGATGATCAAGAGCATCAAAATTCATTACAACCTCCTCTTGATTTGAGTTGAGCTCGAGGATCGAAATCTCACCTTGTTCCCCTTGGACAATCATATGCCCTCCAACCCCAAGGATCTGGCCGTGTCCGTAATTCCCCCCCCGCCAAACTGACTTCCCATCCTCCAAATTTAGACAGGTCATCCGTCCATCATTAAGCCCATATAAAAAACCATCCTTCACAACCATATCAGCAAATTTGGCCTTTAATTTCAGACTGTGCCACAGCTCTGTTGCTTCAAACCCGCTCTTGCCTTTTTTGATTTGAACTCGATGGGTCCCATATCCATACCCGCTGCTCGTAATAATGGTATCACCCACGATAAGCGGAGAAGCACAGTTACTCTGGGCATTTCCAATTGGAAATGCCCAAAGTTCCTTTCCTGTTTCAATCTCAAATCCAGCCAACGCCTTTTGCTGAATTGCAACGATCTGTCGCTTGCCTGCTAGAGTGGCCACCACTGGTGAGGCATAAGACGACGGGTAGTTGCCGGAGCGCCACATCAACTCACCCGAATCTGCCGAAAATGCCCCGAGGCTTTTCTCAGCCTTACTCCCAAGAGTTACTATAACCATCCCATCAACAACCAAGGGGCTGCAACTTTTAGCCCACTTAGGAATACTTTGATTGGTCTCTTCGAGGACGTTCTTTCCCCAAATCGAGGTGCCTGTTCGGGCATCCAAACAAGTCAAGATACCCGTCGCACCCAGCGAATAGACTTTAGAATTTGCCACTGTCGGAGTCGACCGCGGCCCATCTCCCCCCATCGATTCCTCAAATCTGACTTCTTCCGAATGGGTCCACACCGCATATCCCGTCTGAAGCTCATAACAAATCGTGGTCTCTATCGCACCTCGCTGATCCATAGTGTAAGCAAAATTTCCGGCAACTGCGAACGCTGACCATCCCTCACCCATCTCGATTCTCCATAACTCATCTGGCTCCTTGCTCTCCCAGCCATCCGGCAAAAGTTCACCTGATACCCAGTTATCCATATTTTCGCCGAGAAAACGCGGAAAGTAAGCTGGACCAATAGCTTTGATAAGCTCTCCCTCTTGAGCCATCATTCCAGATAATTCAGGCATCTGAGTCGCCGATTGATTTGACCAACGCCATGACAATTGGGGGAAAAAACTACCGGTGTGACCATCAATTTTCAGGAGAACCACAGGCACCGACATTAGCACAGCGCCAATCACCCGCTGTCTCCATCGCAAGCGACTGAAAAAAATTAACCAGACTAGCGTCACCGCTATCGCAGCGACCAGAAAAAGCAAATCCAGAGCTCCCCCCCACCCTTGCTCTACAAAGTGCGGAATGCTTTTTAGGATAATCCACCCTACGACCAGGACCATTTCCAAAATTAAAAGGAAACACCAACGGGGACCCTTCTTTGAGGACTGGATTTCAGATTTCACTGGGGAAGGTTATCCCGATAAGTCCATCTCTCAAGTCCGTCGTCATATTAAAATGCTAATGCAATACCTTCCCTACCGGAAAAGGGCTCCTCGCTCACACAGCCAAGACTACAAAAGGGGGGTAGGAAAGTCGACAATGCATCATTCCAAGCGATGCCGGCCATACG
>TARA_B100001057_G_scaffold498392_1_pt1 | contig 10348 bp, 15 predicted proteins | sample TARA_B100001057 | Tara Oceans TARA_B100001057 (sample SAMEA2621839) | marine metagenome | biome: marine biome (ENVO:00000447); feature: surface water layer (ENVO:00002042); material: "saline water (ENVO:00002010), including plankton (ENVO:xxxxxxxx)" | depth 5 m | reverse complement strand
TTAGTTCTCCAATCCGTTTTTCTAGTAATTAAAAAACGTGCAGTTGACATATCTTTATAAGTTGCAAATTCATTATAATCTTTTCCAAATAAACGATAAGATATGTCATCTTTTTTATAAATTATATCTGTATTATTTGTTATCTTACTATGATCAATTATTTCATTAAATAAACTTTTATGAACATCATTTATAGCTTGTGTATATACTGTTGGACCTGTCATTTTATTAATATCATGAGGATATCTATTATTTTTAATATTATCTACAACTAATTCTATTGTTCTTTTTAATATTGGATGATTCTTAGAAAATATTAATGCCCATTGCACATAAACACCTGGGTTTCCTTCTGCTGTTATAATTGCACTATCTTCTTCTTTTATTAATAAATCTAATGATTTATTTATATTTGAGTCCATATCTAAATAAATTCCTCCTTCTTTGTATAAAATTAAATATCTCCAAAAATCTACTTTGGCAACAATTATTTGTATCCTATTGTAACAATCTGCTATTTCACCTGGAAAATTATCATTTACGTATTTATCCATTTCTTCATCACTAAATAGCGTATACTTATATTCTGGATTTAAATTTAAAAAATTTTTTGTTTTATTAGCAATTACAGGATGCACATTTTTTGTATGCCAAGATTGGAATATTTGTTTTTCAATCATTTATATTTATAATATTGTATTATCTTTAATAATATAATAATATTAAATGTTTATTTCATTGTAGGTTTTCTTGGTTTTTTCTTTTTCATAGTTTTTCTTTTATATTTTTTACCACCTTTCTTACTCTTATTGTTTCTAAAATCTGCATACATTTTTTTTACTTTATATGGTTTGAATCCAATAACCTCGTCTCTCATAGTTTTCAAATCAGTAGCGATAGGTAGGTTTTTAGGATCATCTAAAAAATCTTTAGAAATGTCAGAAATATCACTAAATGCAGGCGAAGGAGCGACAGTTCTTGGAGAAATACTTCTCTTTCTTTTTGAACTTGTATTCGATTTTGACGTTGTATTAGGCATCTTATAATATAAACACATTTAAAAATGAAATTAAATAATATTCAACATTTATAGATTTATTTTTTCATAATCCTTTGTCAAAAACTTACTTATATAAAAAAACATATCCTTATTTAATTCTTTTTTTTTAGATAAATGATTAAATAACAAACACATTTTATGTTTTGTTTCTTCCGTATAATCCGAATATATTTTAAATTCGGGTAGATCTGATACATAAATATATAATGGTTCTCGCATTTCTATTCCATTTTCATCTATCTTGGCAATTGTAATTGACCTACAAAAATCTTCGCTTAATATTGATATACTTTTTAGAATTCCTGTTTCTTCGCATATCACATCATCTCGTTTAAATTGAATTAATGCTTTTTTATTTTTATATTTAATATATTTTGAATCAAACATAATATATTAAATTCTTATTTTTTATATTAATATATCGTTAATATTAGACACTGACCATTCTTCTTGATCTTTCATCAAACATTTTTCCCATTCCCATACATCATATCTATCTTTATTCTTATATAATACTTTTACTTTCTGCTTTAATGGACCAACATAAATATCCCAACAATCGCGTATATTGCTATTTTTTAATTCCTTTTTGACTAATTCCAAGTCTATTTTCCCCATTATATGGTTATTTGTATTTGCTACTCCTATTTCTATCCATGTTGTTAATACTTTTGATTCCAATTCTTGTAAACATAATGGAGTTGTTTTTAACGTTTTTTTTGCAATATAATTTAAAGCATTTGATAAAGCGGGAGTTGTATATGTAACATTTAAAAAATTATTTTTCATTAAAAAATGATTGTATATTACATTGTATGCTTTTATAGAACCTCTTGTAAATTCGGTTTCATCAAACTTCATTTTTTTATTTATTTCTTCACTAAAATTATTTTCTTGATATTTATTTTTTTCAGAAGTGGCTATTATTTTCTTAATTTGTTTTTGAGATACCCAACCCCAGGGGTATTTTTGTATATTCATTTTTTTTAATGTATATTTATTAGTTATTGGAAAAAATTTACAAATCATAATAATATAATACACTTATTTTAATATACTCTTTTACTTAATGGAACAGGTTCAACTTCCTTATCTAATACATTTCTTATAACATCTCTTTTGTGTAATATCACATTTGGTCCATTTAATTCTGATAATGTATGAAATAACCAATTTTCATCATCTCTTTCTGGATAATCATCGTGCGAATGTGCACCACGACTTTCTTTACGATAATTTGCACTATACATTGTGGTTATTGCATTTTCTAATAAATTTTTCAATTCCAATAGTTCAATATATTCTGTGTTAAATATTTCCGATTTATCATCTATACTTACATCCTTAAACTTTTTATATACCTCTGTCATTTTTTCCACTCCTTCCTGTAATAATTTATCATTTCTAAATACTCCTGCGTGTTTTTGCATTACTTCTTGCATTTCTAATCTTATATCTGCAACATTTAATTCTCCCTTTTTATTCAATAAATGCTGATAATATTCTATAATACTGTTTATTTCTCTTTCGCTTCCTTTTTCTATATCTTCATTTGGTTTATTCAATTCAGATATATTTTCTGCACACGCTTTCCCAAATACAACTATATCTAGTAACGAATTTGCACCTAATCTATTTGCTCCATGAACAGAAGAACAAGCGGCTTCGCCTGCTGCCCATAATCCAGATACTATATTGTCTTTAGTTTTATTCAAAGGATTAACTACTTGTCCTTTCCAATTTGTAGGAATACCACCCATATTATAATGAACTGTTGGTATTACAGGCACTGGTTCTCTAGATACATCTACATTTGCAAATATTTGTGCTGTTTCTGATATACCTGGTAATCTTTCATCTAACAAATCTTTTGGTAAGTGACTTAACTGTAATAGTATATGATCTTTATTTTTTCCAACACCTCTTCCTTCATTTATTTCCACCGTCATTGCACGGGATACTACATCTCGACTTGCCAAATCCTTTGCGCTTGGTGCATATCTTTCCATAAAACGTTCTCCTTCTGAATTTATTAAAAAACCACCTTCTCCCCTACACCCTTCCGTTAATAATACTCCTGCACCATAAACTCCCGTTGGATGAAATTGCACAAATTCTTGATCTTGTAACGGTATTCCTGCTCTAAGACACATAGCATTTCCATCACCTGTGCAAGTATGAGCACTTGTCGCTGAAAAATAACATCTTCCATATCCACCTGTTGCTATTACTGTATTTTTTGCATTAAATTTATGAATAGTTCCATCTTCTATATTATATGCTAATATCCCAACACATGTATCTTTATTTTCGTTCATTAATAATTCTAATCCAAAATATTCTATAAAAAACGTTGCATCAAATTTAAGAGAATTACCATATAGTGTATGAAGCATGGCATGTCCTGTTCTATCTGCTGCGCACGCTGTTCTATATGCTTGTCCTCCTTTTCCGTATTCTAAACTCTGACCACCAAATGCTCTCTGATATATTTTTCCTTCTTCCGTTCTTGAAAATGGTAATCCATATTTTTCTAATTCTAAAACTACTTTAGGCGCTTCTCTACACATATACTGTATTGCGTCTTGATCTCCTAACCAATCACTCCCCTTTACTGTATCATAAAAATGCCATTTCCAATCATCTTCTGTTACATTACCTAACGCTGCATTAATACCTCCTTGTGCTGCTACCGTATGAGAACGTGTAGGAAATAATTTTGTAACACACGCTACATTATAACCTTTTTCTGCCAATCCCATTGTTGCACGTAATCCGGCACCTCCTGCCCCTAATACTACTGCATCATAGTTATGCTCTATTACTTTATTAGTAGATAACTTTCTACTTATCATTGTTTTACTTCTTCGACATACGTGCGATAACATATTATAATTAAAATATAATAATTCTTTTATTTTATTTTAATATAGTTTCTTTAATTTAATATTTCTTCTTGAATTATTGTTGACACAATTGAGAACCCAAATAAAAATATACTCGTTTTTTTAACATTTTTGTTTTCTAGCATTTTTGGGTTCTTATCCCATACAAAGTGGCGAATTCCGCCAAATGTGTGGTAATTTATAGGAAAAAGTATTGAGTAATTTAGAATTTTTTTAATCGGGTTCTCTAATTCTTGGTATTTTTTATATATTGATTCTTCATTTTTCAGATGATATAACCCACTTCCAATAAATAAACCTGTTAAATATAAACCTGTTATTCTATTTGTAATAGACGATACTGCTGTTACTGGAAATTTATAAATATTTACGTGCGGTGAAATGTTTTTTTTCATATACATATTTAAAAGTATCTTTTTTAAGTTTTTATATGAATAACATACTAACTCCCGATAAAAACCTTAAGTTTATTCAAAAATATCATCTTTCATCAAAATTATTATTACCTGGTATAGCCATCCAATACGTTGCACACAAAAATAACCTCAATACGTTTGAAAAACCGTTACAATTATTTAATGTTCTCAATATTGGTTTTCATTCTTATCTTTCCACATCTTCTATTATTACTGACTATATTAAACCAAAACGAGTTCTTTTTTTAGCAAGGTTCTCAAATATCGGATTACATTTTATTTCTATGTCTGGACATTTATATTATACGTTTCATAAGGAAATGAAAAATTAGTTATATAATATATATATATATGATTTTTAAAAGATTTATTAGTTCCTTTCGTATTTATAGAAATAACAAAGGAAAGGTTAAATTTGATACGTTTATGATTGATAAAAAGGAAACTGGACCCATGGTTCTCGACGGGTTGGTTCATATAAAAAATAAATTAGATAAAACAATAGGTTTTCGTAGATCTTGTCGAGAAGGTATTTGCGGTTCTTGTGCTATGAATATTAATGGTAAGAATGGATTAGCGTGTTTAACCCCTATAGAAGAAAAAATGGTTATATATCCTTTGCCACATATGCCAGTTATAAGAGATTTAGTAACAAATATGACTAATTTTTACAAACAATACAAAGAAATTAAACCTTGGCTACATAATAAACCTACACAAAGTGTTTTTCTTAATGACCCAAATTCTGAAACTATACAATCACCAAAAGATAGGAAAAAATTAGATGGAATGTATGAATGTATTTTGTGTGCATGTTGTTCTACTTCTTGTCCCAGTTATTGGTGGAATTCAGAAAATGGGTATCTTGGTCCAGCTGTATTAATGCAAGCATATCGATGGATAGAAGACTCCAGAGATGCTGCTACAAAAGAAAGAATGGAATATGTTAATGACGCTATGAAATTATATAGATGCAAAACTATTATGAATTGTTCAAACACTTGTCCAAAGGGCCTTAATCCAGGACAAGCTATTGGAAAATTAAAACAAAAAATAGAAAATGAATTACATTAATTATTAATATATACGAATTGTAAATATTAATAATACAATCTATAAATCAAAATTAAAACTTGTGCCACAACCACATTTGCTTTTTATATTTTCATTCTCAAAATCAAAACGAGAACCCATTATATCTTCTACATAATCTACTTTTGTGCCCATTAAAAACATTATACTTTTATTGCATAAATATAAATTATGATGGTTTACTTCTATTTTCTCGTCTAATTTATGTGGTTTTTCGTCTTTATCTAATACTTTGAATTTATACGAAAACCCATTGCATCCTCCGCCTTTTAAATATAATAATGCACTTTTGCCCTGCCTTTCTATTAGATTATTTAATTGTTGTTTTGCTCTACTTGTTATTTTTATCATTATAATACATTTATAATTTATTTTTTAAATCTCTGTGTTACAATTAATGCAAATTTTACACATAGAACCATATGGGCCTTGTTCTCTTTCGTATCTCCAATCATGACTATTATTATATTCTAAACAATTGTTTTCTATTTCTTTCTCTTTTTTCTCTAATAATCTATCTATTTCGCCTATTTTTTCACGAAGTTCTCTTTTCTCTTCATATAATTTTATTCTCTCTTCTAATAATTGCTTGTGTCTTTCTTCAAAGCCCATTGTATATATTATATATATTAATCTAAATTATTTATCTTAATATAAAATTGACTTATTTTAAATGTTTACGTATATTAATAAACAAATGGATTTTATAGATAATATGCCAACCTACGAGAACGAAGACGAAATCATTATGTATGATACAGATAAAGAAGATTCTATTTGGTCAGATAGTGATGAACTAAGTATTAGTTCAAGTTATGATAATAATTTTAATTCTCTTGACGACGAGGTCGTTGATATGGTTGATGAAATTTATGCAACTGATCACGAACATAGTTTTATGGAAAAACAGGACAAACATTATTATCTTGGTATTTATGAATATGAAAAAAGAGATAATGTAATGATTATGACGAATAGTATATCTACTAACACTTATTTTAAATTCTCACATGAAGATTGTTTACAATATCTATATTGGTATAGTATTACAATGAATGTGGAACCAAACCTACAATTGTTGCAATTACATATTAACAACGACCAACTATACACCATTGTATTGAAAACATTTTGGTTAAAAATTATACAAAGAAAATGGAAAAAAATATATCAACAAAGAATGAAAGTATTGAATGTGCGAAAACGTGCACAGTCCTTGTTCCATAAAGAAACTACCGGACAATGGCCTATGCACGCCAATTATTTCCCAGGATTAAAGGGTATGTTAGTATATTAAAAAATATATAATAAAATTGAATTATTATTCCTGTTTTTTATTTCAACAAACAATGGATATTCAACAACAAAATAACACTCTTACCCGCTATTTATACAATAAAACAGAGGTGAAACACTCCCTATTTATTGCTATACTCGAACATACTATTGATGAAGCCTTATTTTGGGGATTTGAACTATACTATTCTGGATTTGAAGAAGACACAATTATCTTTTTACAAAATATTTTTATAACTCTTTTTCAAAAAACAAACCCTTCTTTGACTGAATATGTGGATACATGTATTTCAAAATGGAATGAAATAAATGAACCTATTTATTTTGGGAATCTTATTGCTACTTTATGTACTCGTCAATATGATTTACAAGAATTCTGTAAAACATATTTTGGCGTTACTGGAGAACACAGTATAAACGAAAAGAAACACTTTATTGTTTCCCTCGACGAAGAATATATTAAAGCTTACCAAAACAACAATTCTGATATTCTCCCGAGAAATATTTTGAAAACCAAATGCATTTACAAAATTCATAAATCATTCAACACACTTTTTGATATTGTAAACCCATCACAATTCGAACTCTGTAAACGAATACAAGAAGATTGGTTGTATTATGCATCTTATAGTCCTATTTGGGAAAGTAGAATTAATCAATATAATGGTATTATTGACCACGAAAACAAACGAGTTGTTTTTCAAAACGATGACGATTTTGAAAATTTCTATGAACTATGGGAATATGAACCCGACGAGCAAGGAAAAGAAGTATTCCACAATATAATTGGATATGAAAATGAAAAACAAATTGGTATTAAAGAATTTTGTAACAAATATCGATTTAACTTGAAAACAAAAAAAATTAAATCTACAAGAAAGGCAAAATAATCATATTATATAAAAGTCTACAAAATGTATAAAATTGATCCTTTTTTGTTTCCCTATTTAATAATATAAAATATTTAACCGTTATCATAAAGTCATTACTATGTCAAGAACACGTCAAAACGCAGAGCTTGTTGAAACCATATTTACGCCGGACGTATTTGGAAATAGTCCTTGGATTTCTAGAGAAGCCATCCAAGAGACCGGTTTAGCATTAGGAAATAATGGCAATATTCGTCAAGGAACCCCTTGGACCGATAAATATATTTGGGAAATACAAAGATCAGGAGGTAATCCAAGAGGTAGACCTATGGCATTTCGCACTGTCGGAATTTCAGATAGTTATATTCGCCCAAGACCTATCAGTTCAGATATACGTTCCGAACTATTAAGTTTAACTCCTAATTGTGCTCATTGTGGAACAAACAGAACATTGGTGATAGACCACAAAAATGATATGTATAATGATATGCGCGTATTAAATAGTGGTACACAATGCTTGGACGATTTCCAAGTGTTGTGTAATCATTGTAATAACGATCTAAAACATAATGCCCACGAAAGAGAAAGAAGAAGTGGTAGATTACATCGTGCACGTGATGTAGGTTTAATTGCTTTGCGTAATGACCCTGAATATCCATGGGAAAAAATATGCACAGAATATGACGAGACAATAGTATGGTGCAAACAGTATACATACTGGTATGATGTAGCAGCATTTTGGGCAAGACGCGACTGGTATGTATATGGAATTATACCATTACATCGAGAATTGAAACGTAAAATCCAAGTAATTGAATAAATTTTTAGTCAGTATAAGTTAATAAAAAAATGAATGGAAAAACAAGATTGTTTTTTTATCAGATCAATGTAATTAATTTATCATAATACGTTTTAGCAATCTCACAGCCACGAAACTGTCTATTTGTGTTTTTTGCTGCAATTGCGGTTGTTCCACCGCCTAAAAATGTATCCATTACTATATCTCCCTCATTTGAATGTTTTTTGATGAGTTCCTCAAAAAGCAACAAACTCTTTTGTGTTGGATGAAACCTATTTTTACCCCCTTGAAGAGGAAACTCGTAAATTCCTTTGTCATAACTACTATTAAAAGTAGGTTTTCCACCCTTGACACCTACCAAAGCTATTTCTCTACAATTCGTCAAATAATTTGTTTTGGAATTGAGTGGTTGAGGATTCGTCTTAATCCATTCAATAAATCGTATTTGTTTAAATTTGTGTTTTTCCAAAAGTTCTTTCAATGGGGTTATTTTCCATAAATCGAAAAACATAATCATTGTTCCTCCTTTTTTTAATTTATTATAATATTCTCCTACAAATGCATCTAAATCGTCCATTGTGAAATTAGAATCCCAATCACCATAATCTGTCTTCACACAATACTTTTTTCCATAAATTGTTCCATATTTAATATAATTTTCTTTTTTTGAGTCATCTTCTAATCCATGCTCTCTTTTATATGTATTCCATTCTTCTTCGGTTTTTACACTTTTTACATTATTTTCTTCATTTTCTTTTACATTGTTGTAATGTGTATTCATACCACTATCGCGTGATATAATATACGGGGGATCTGTTAATATTAAATCCACACTATTATTTTTTATTGTAGACAAATATGAAAGACCATCCTTATTTTCTATTTGAATATTCTCCATCTTTGAATATAATTATTATATATACTCTATATCAATTTTATTTTTGAATAAACTTGATTATAATAAATGATTTATCATAAATTCATTTTCTAGATTTATATTATATGGAGTCTCATACTATACGAATACTTGCATTTTTAATAGGTTGTATTGGAATAAGACTTCTTTTTGCACTTACTGCAAAGTTTGTTAATATTAATTATTTACCTTATTTAGGATACATTGCATTATTACCTGCCATTGGTATGCTATTTATATATTTAACCGGTTCTCGTGACTATGGCATTGAGGCTGGTGGTAAAATCTGGTGGAATGATTTACGACCATTACATTCATTATTATACTTTTTATTTGCGTATAATGCTATTATAAAAAATCAGACGGTTGCATGGAAAATTTTATTAGCAGATGTTATTATTGGTTTATTTGCATTCATTAATCATCGTTTTCTAAAATAATTTTATTTTCATTTTCCCAAACTACATTTATTGGTTCATCCCATTCAGAATATGCAATTGACTTACTGGTTGGTCTTTCCAATGACAGTAATGTAGTTAATGCTTGCTTTCTTCTTTCTAATGGAAACATTTTTTTTGGTAATTTTCTAGAATAATATTTCCAAGCCCACTCAAACTGTAATGCTGCTTTCCATGTTGGAAAATTTTTTACGTGACATACTCTTGTCCACGTTTGTCCTTGTGTTACCTTCTTACTGGTTGCTACTGCACCTCCTTTGATTTCCTTATTATGTTGTCTTAGTCGATGGTCTAAATCAACAGTAGCGCCTATATATGTTGAATTGTCTGTAGATTCTAATAGATATACGTAAAATCTACTCATTATAATTAAGTATATTATAAACTATTAATAAATACGAACGTTCTATATTTGTTATTTTACGTTCTCAATGACTGCAAACTTGAAGCAAAACTCAAGATTTTTCTTTATATTTTACAAACTATAAAATATAAAACTCATAAAATTGACTTAAAGATTAGTCCCTTGTATATAG
>TARA_B100001057_G_scaffold461493_1_pt1 | contig 10348 bp, 9 predicted proteins | sample TARA_B100001057 | Tara Oceans TARA_B100001057 (sample SAMEA2621839) | marine metagenome | biome: marine biome (ENVO:00000447); feature: surface water layer (ENVO:00002042); material: "saline water (ENVO:00002010), including plankton (ENVO:xxxxxxxx)" | depth 5 m | reverse complement strand
ATGGAAATAGCAGTTTTAGCACTTGGATGTTTTTGGGGGCCAGAAATGAAATTTAGCAAAGTTAATGGAGTCATCAAAACAGAAGTAGGTTATTGTGGTGGAAATAGTCCAACTGTCACATATAAGGAAGTTTGCTCTGGAAAAACCAATCATGCAGAAGTGGTAAAGCTCGATTATGATGAAAAAACAATCTCTTATGAAAAGATACTCAATATTTTCTTTGAGATACATGATCCTACAACTTTAAATTCACAAGGTCCAGATTTTGGGACACAATATAGAAGTGAAATTTTTTATTTAAATCAATCTCAAAAACAGATCGCAGAAAAAGTATTTGAAGATTTTAATCCAAAATTTAATGGTGAGATCGTAACAAAAATATCATTATTAAAAAATTACTGTCCCGCTGAAGAATATCATCAAAAATATTTGGAAAAAAGATAAAAATGTCTTTAGTTGAAACTGAATGGTTGGATAAAAATTTAGAAAATGTGAAAATAATTGACTGCTCTTGGCACATGCCTCAAACAAAAAGAATTGGTTTAGAAGAATTCAAAACTAATCATATTCCAAATGCTATATTTTTTGACTTAGATGAAAATTCAAAAAAAGATACAAATCTTCCCCATATGCTTGTTGATATAAATGAATGGGAAAAAATAATCTCTAAAATGGGTATAAGAGAAAATGATAACATCGTAATTTATGATAATTCTGATGTTATAAGTTCTTGTCGTTGCTGGTTTAATTTTATTTATTTTGGTCATAATCCAAAATTAGTTCATGTTCTAAATGGTGGTTTAAAAAAATGGAATGAAGAAGGAAGAGAAATAACAAAGGCTATTAAAAAAGATGAAGTGACAAACTATAAATCTTTTGAAAAAAAAGAATTAGTAAAAGATAAAAAAGCAATAAATCAAAATCTTATCAATAAAAAATTTAAAGTAATTGATGCAAGAAGCATTGAAAGATTTGAGGGTAAAACACCAGAACCCCGTAAAGGATTAAAAAGTGGATCTATCAAAAATTCATTCTGTATACCTTTTAATAAATGTTTAAATGACGATAAAACATTCAAGAATATTAAAGAACTTAAAAAAATTTTTGGATCTTGCCTTAGTAAAATGGATGAAAAAAATATTGTTTTTTCTTGTGGTTCTGGGGTAACAGCATGCGTTTTGGCACTAGCTTATTCTTTGATAAATGATAAATATCTACCTTGTATTTACGATGGTTCTTGGGCTGAATACGGTATAATTTAAAATAAATATGAAAAGATCAACAAAAATTATTTCAATAACATTGGTATTTTTTTTAATTATTGCTTCTGTAATTATTGGAAGAACTTTAATTGAAAATCATTTCAAAAAAAAATTTAGTAAAATTCCTCCTCCTGGAATACTTGTCACTGAAGTGATTGAAAATGAATTTTACGAAAATATAGAAACTTTTGGAACAGCAATATCAAATAAGTCAAAAAGTTATAAAATCAAAAAAGATGAACTTTTAAATGATATAAAATTAAAGAATTTTGTCAAAAAAGGTCAAACAATAATAAAATTAAAAAGTGGAGATATTATTGCACCGTTTAGTGGTGTTTTAGGTTATACGGGTTTAACAGAGGATATTTTAATATCAGATAATATTTTCATAATTACATTAGATGATAATTCAAAAATATTCTCAGATATCAAAATTCCAGAAAATTACTCTGCTTCAATAAAAAAAGGTCTTCCTGTTGATGTCAAAATATCTAGTTATAAAGATAAGATATTTTTAGGTGAAGTTGACTTTGTATCAAGCAGAATTAATGCTGATACAAGAAGTTTATTGTGTAGAGTTAAAGTGAACAATAAAAATTTAGAGCTAATTTCAGGATCTTTATTAGAAGTAAGTGTAAAATTTAATCTTAGAAAATCAAAAAGTGTACCGGATACAAGTGTAATGGTAGAAGGTGAAAATTCTTATGTTTATAAGATAACCGATGAAAATATTGCTATAAAAACAGATGTAAAAACTGGTATTAGAAATAATAAAAAGATTGAGATAATTTCAGGATTAAATTTAGGAGATACAATTGTTGCTGAGGGTTTAAAAAAAGTAAGACCTCAAGGTAAAATAAAACCAATCTATCAATAAATGTTTATTACAGAATTAAGTATTAAAAGACCAGCTGTCTCATGGGTGATGTCATTAATTTTAGTTGTTTTTGGTTTGTTTGTTTTTTGGAAACTACCTGTAAGAGAATTGCCTAATGGAATCCAGCCTCCTGTGGTACAAGTTCAAATAAATTATAAATCTGCATCCGCATCAATCGTAGATCAAGAAGTTACTCAAATAGTCGAGGATGTTGTGGGAGGAGCTGAGGGTATCAAAAATATCGACTCAAAATCAGAAAATGGTAGGGGTACAATTAATATTGAATTTGACACTAGTATCAATTTGGACAATGCTGCAAATGATATTAGAGAAAGGGTTTCTAGAGTTGTAGATAAATTACCATCAGAATCTGATCCACCTCAGATAATTAAGAGAGCCGCAGGTTTTACAACAACAATGTGGCTATCTTTATCCTCATCAACTTGGAGTGATCTTGAATTAGGAGATTATGCTGAAAGATATTTGGTAGATCAATTTTCAAGCGTAAAAAATGTTGGTAGAATTAGAGTTGGAGGTTTAAGAGAATTAAGTATCAGAGTTTGGGTTAATCCAATTAAACTTGCAGCAAATGATCTTACAATAAGGGAAGTTGAAAATTCTTTAAGAGGTGAAAATATAAGTTTGCCCGCTGGTACTCTTGAAGCTGATAATATAGATTTAACAATTAATTTAGATAAATCTTATGAAAATATCGAGACAATTAAACAGTTACCAATAAAAAAAACTAATAACAAAATTGTACAGCTATCAGATGTTGCAAATATTGAATTTGGTCCTGTTTCAGAAAAAACGCTTTTTAAAGCACAAACAAAAGATCAATTAAATCAAAAAACTGTAGGTATTGGTATTTATGCTAGAAGTGGTGCCTCAACTGTTGAGTTATCAAAGGCTATACAGAAGAAAATTAAAGAAGTAAAAAAAACTTTGCCTGAAGGTCTTGATTTGAGAGTTTCATTTAACAGAGCAAACTATGTTGAAACAGCCATAGAGGAAGTTTACAAAACCCTGATAATTGCCTTCATTCTAGTAGTAATAATCATCTATTTATTTCTTGGAAATTTAAAAGCTGTTATAGTCCCGGCTATAGCATTACCTGTTAGTTTAATAGCGTCGTTTCTTGGGTTATATATTTTTGGATTATCAATAAATATTTTTGTACTTTTAAGTTTTATTTTAGCAATAGGAATAATAACTGATGACTCTGTAATTATGACTGATGCAATTTACAGAAGGATTGAAAATGGCGAGACACCACTTGTTGCTTCATTTAAGGGATCAAAACAAATTTCTTTTGCAATTATTGCAACAACTTTAATTTTGATTGCAGTTTTCTTGCCACTTATTTTTATAGACGGAATATCTGGGACTTTATTTAAAGAAACAGCGATCGCTTTATCTTTTTCAATAATTGTTTCTTCTTTTGTTGCGCTATCATTATCACCAATGTTAGCAAGTAAATTTTTAAATAAAGAAAGTTCAAAAAAAACTTTTATTAAAAAATTTGAAAAAATTTTCTTAAACTTTTCGGAATTTTATAATGATACACTTGATATTTTAATTGATAAGACAAAAACAATTAGTTTTTTTATAATTTTCATTATTATTACGTCTATAATTCTTTTCAATTTTTCAAAAAAAGAACTTCTCCCAATGGAAGATAGAGGAGCTTATTTAATTATAGGTGCTACCGATGAAGGAAGTTCTTTTGAATACACGCAAGATCAGGCTCAAAAAGTTGAGTCAAGACTGATCCCTTTACTGCAGGAAGAAAATAGTCCTTACTCGAGATTTATAATGAGAGTACCAGGTTTTGGAAACTCAGCAAATTCATTTAATAGCTTTATTATAATAGCACTGCTGGAGGATTGGAAAAAAAGAGACAAGGGTCAAGAAACTATATTAAGAGAAGCTATCGGAAAAATTGTAACACTACCTCAAGCTGTTGCTTTTCCAATATCACCTCAGTCAATAAGAGTTTCCAATTATAACAAGCCTGTACAAATGGTCATTTATGGGAATACTTATGAAGAGCTTGAGGATATTCAGAAAAGGATAATCAAAAAGCTTAGGTCTAATAAAAATTTATCTAGAATTGCCTCAGATTATAATAGAAATAAACCTGAGTTAAAATTATTAATTAACAAAAATAAATCGAAAGATTTGGGTGTTTCAACAAAAACTATCGGGGAAACGTTGGAAACTTTATATGGTGGTAAAGAAATTACAACTTTTAATAAACTTGGTAAGGAATACCCAATTATACTTCAACAATATTTATCTGATAGAAGAAATAAAGAGGGAATATCAAAAATTTTTGTAAGATCAGAAACCAATGGTAAATTAATATCCTTATCAAATTTAGTTAGTTTTAAAGAAGAAGGTTCAGCTAAAGAACTTTCGAGATATAATAGACAAAGAGCTATAACAATTTCTGCTAACATTAATGAAGGTTATACTCTTACAGAAGCTATGAAATATTTCGAAGATGTAATGTCAAAATTTGCTCCAGAAAATCAAATTGCATGGAAAGGAAAATCTGAGGAAATTCAAGAAACAAGTAACGAATTATTTCTTATTTTCGCACTATCTCTTATTACTGCTTATTTAGTAATGGCAGCAACATTTAATTCTTTTATTCATCCATTTATAATTATCTTAACCGTGCCATTAGCTATTTTTGGTGGAATAATCTTTATCCTATTTTTAAATAGCTCTATTAATATTTTCTCTCAAATAGCTTTAATTATTCTTATAGGTATCTCTACAAAAAATAGTATATTGATTGTTGATTACGCAAATCAAATCAGAGTATCTGGAAAAAATATCCATACAGCAATTAGGGAAGCTTGTAGAGTGAGATTTAGACCAATTATTATGACTTCATTAAGCACTATGATTGCAATGCTACCTTTGGTAATAGGAAATATCGGTCCAGGTGCAGGTGAAGGTTCAAGATTAGCTGTAGGTTCGACAATTCTTGGTGGGATGATTATTTCAACATTTTTCACACTTTATATAACACCCACAATGTATCTTGCATTAGCAAAAAATACTAAAAGAATAGATTTTGTAGATATCGAATTAAAAAAAGAATTAACTAAAAAATAATAAATTTTTTTCTTTTAAGTGAATTTTTACATTTAGAAAGTTGATTTTTGTAAATATTTGACTGTCTTTCTACTTTTTTGGCCAATTCAATTACATTTTTTTTTTGTTTATAGTTTTTAAAATTTCCCCAACCTTCATGATAAGCGAGATATTGTTTGAATGCATCTGTTTTAGAAATTTTTAGAATAGATTCTGTTTTAGTTGTATACCAACCAATAAAATCAACACTATCTTTAAATCTCACTCTTGTTGCTAATTTATTTCCTGTTTCTCTTTTATATTGTTCCCAGGTTCCTTTTACAGCTTGGGAATATCCGAATGAACTGGAAGGTCGTTTATAAGGAATTACTTTAAAAATTTTTTGTCTTGAAGGTTTCGCAAGCCAATCAAAATTTGACTCCATTTTAATAATTGCTAGCTGAATGTAAATTGGGGTACCCCATTTTTTCTTAACTTTTTTGGTGTGCTTATACCAGAGATATTTTTCATTAAAAATTAAACAACTATTATTTGTATTCTTAGGAATTGAAGAACAAGAACTTAAAATAAAAAAGAGTAAAAAAATTAATAATTTATTTTTGAAAAATACCATATTTCCTTATAAGAATGTTTATGAAAAAAACAATAATCACTCCTACTAAATTTCCAAATAAATCTGACCACTGAAAACTTCGGTTAGGTATTATCATATGTGATAACTCAAGAATTACAGATAAAAAAATTAGATAAATAAATAAACTATTAATTTTCTTTAAATCATAAAAGGTAAGTATCCCTAAAAATGACATTAATACAAACACATAAAAATGATTCGAGGATATTACGATATCAGCCGTTATTTGAGGTTGTATCTTAATATCGTCATAAACAATAAATCCAAGTAGACTCCCTGGAAAAATATATAAAATTATTAGAACTAGATTGACTAAGTAGAAAATTATTTTGAACCTTGAAAAAAATTTTATCATTAAATTTTATAGTTTTATTTACAAATATATCTTAGAAATAACAATATGAGTTTTTTAATATTAGTGAGACATGGAGAAAGTATTTGGAACCTTGAAAAAAGGTTTACTGGTTGGGTTGATATTGACCTAACAGATAAGGGGAAATCTGAAGCAGAAAAAGCAGGTTCTCTGATAAAAGAAAAAAAAATAAAAATTGATTATTATTATTCATCTCTTCAATTAAGAGCAAATAACACTTTAAAGATTATTCAAAACTCACTCAATGATGAAAAAGATTTTGTAAAAGCATGGCAATTAAATGAAAGACACTATGGAGCTTTGACAGGTTTAAACAAAATTGAGATGGGGAAAAAAATAGGAGAAAAAAAAGTTTATGAGTTTCGAAGATCTTGGGATATTAGGCCTGAGCCTCTAAACAAAAAAAATTCCTATCATCCACTTAATATTAAAACATATAGGGATGTTCCAAGAGAGCTTTTGCCTGATACAGAATCACTTAAAGATACATACGAAAGAGTTTTGCAATATTTTAAAGGAGAAATTCAAAAAAAATTGAATAAAAAAAATGTGCTAATTTCTGCGCATGGAAACTCTATCAGAGCACTCTGTAAATATTTATTCAAATTAGATAATAATCAAATTTCTGACTTAGAAATTCCCACTGGAAATCCTCTTATAATTAATATGGATGAGAAATTAAAAATTAATTACTGTGAATACTTAGATAAAAAAAGAGCTAAAAATCTTTTAGTTTACTAAAAGTCTCTAAACTTGTTAAATGGTAAAATTTTTTAATACTTTCATAACCGTTTAATTTATTTTTTTTAAGTAACTCATTCCAAATCTCAGAAACTGAAAAATTACTTACCTTATATCCATTAAACAAATCTTTATTTAAAATTTGACAACCAATATATATAAAATCTTTCTCACCATCTTTTGAAAGTAAATTATTTTTAAATTTAAAATCTCCTTTTAAGTTTCTATCAAAACTTATTTTTTTATTTGATAGTAAAAGAATATTATCTAATTTTTGTGAGAAATAAAAATCGTGCATTCCTTTTATTTCATCAACATAATCTTCTGACCATAATGTATCTGGATTAAAGATTATAAAATTATCGTCTTGAGTATGATTGATCATATTTAATATGCCACCACCTGTGTCTAAGATTTTTTGACCATCCTCAATTATTTTAATTTCAATAGGAAATTTTTTTTTCATAATAAAGTCATTTATTTGGTCTTTAAGATGAAACGTGTTTAAATAGATTTTTTGAATACCCAATTTCGAAACTAAATTAATACACCTCTCAAGAATAGTTATATCGTTTAATTTTAGCAGTGGTTTTGGTTTTTCTAAGGTAAGTGGAATCAATCGCTTTCCAAATCCTGCACATAAAATAAGTGCTGTTTTAATAATCATTTAAATCCTTTTTAAAATTTTGATTTAGTAAATTTTTTAAATCTTTGAATACTTCATTCTCATCTATTCTTAATTTAATTAAATTCCATGCATATGGTATTAGTTTTAAATATTTTTTTTTACTGTCTCTAATTGCAAGACGAGTAAAAATTCCAATTATTTTTAAATTTCTTAAAATAGAAAGAATTTCAAAATCATTTTTAAATTTGATTAAAGAAACCTTTTTTTTATTTCTAACAAAATAATTGAAAATTTTTTTTTTGAATTTATTAGATGTTTGAAATCTTACATCATCTATTAGGGATGCCAAATCGTAAGCACTATTTCCAATCAAAGCATCTTGTGTATCAATTACACCTATCTCATTTTTATTAAGCATCAAATTTGAAACATGAAAATCTCTATGGACAAAAACATTATTTTTCTGTTGAAGGCTTTGAGTTAAATTTTTAATAATTTTTTTAAATTTTTTTTCAAATATTTCACCTTTTTTCTTGGTAAATTTTTTTTTTATATACCAATCGCAAAACAAATTTGCCTCACTAATTAAAATCTTATTGTCATATTTTGGAATTATATATTTTTTCTTATTAAAATTTTTTATTGATATATCTTTAATAGCTTGAATTTTAACTAATATACCAAGTATTTTTTTAAAATATGTATTTTTTTTATTCTTATCATTATTTAAAACTTTATAAATTGTTTCATTTCCAAAATCCTGAATTTCAATAAAATTTTTCTTATAACTCTGTTGATAAAGTTTTGGTGCTAAAATTTTATTCTTAATTAAGATTTTGTTAATAGCATCGTAAACAAGTAGATTCTTATTTTTTTCTTTTTTTGCATAAACAATTATTGATGAATAATTTTTATTTTTTTTTCTATAAAACTCACGAAATGAAGCATCTCCTCTGATTTTTTTTAGATTTTTCATTTAAAATTTTAAGTTTAAACCTTTGATAATCACTGATCTTTTCTGGTGATCATCTTCATAATTAAAGTTTAATTCTATCAAATTTTTTGGTTTTTTCTTAATTATTTGAGGCCATTCAATTAATGTAATAATATTTGAATTTTCATCAAATAAATTTAGGTTTTTAAGATCTTCATAGGATTTAAGTCTAAATAAATCATAGTGATTAACTTGTGTTTGATTTATGTAATATTCATTGAGGATATTAAATGTTGGACTAGTAACTTCGGTTAATTCTAAATTATTTTTCTTTTGCAACCAATTTATCAAATATCTTATGAATGTCGTTTTACCAACTCCAATTTCTCCAAATAAAAAAACTACATTACCTGGTTTCAGTTTTTCTGAAAATTTAATAGCTAATTCTTTTGTTTTTTGCTCAGAGAATAGGTCTAATTTATCACTGCTAGTAGCGATATGCATCAGGTTTAAAAGGACCTTCAACACCAACACTTATGTAGTCCGCTTGTTCTTTAGATAGTTTAGTTAGTTTTGCACCTACTTTTTTAAGATGAAGTGTTGCAACTTTTTCATCTAAATGTTTTGGAAGCACATACACTTTTTTTTCATAGTTTTTAAAATTATTCCATAATTCAATTTGTGCTATCACTTGATTAGTAAATGAAGCACTCATTACAAAACTAGGGTGTCCAGTTGCACATCCAAGATTAACCAATCTTCCTTCTGCTAATAATATTATTCTTTTTTTACTAGGCAGTTCAATCTCGTGGACCTGCGGTTTAACTTCGTTCCATTTGTAATTTTTTAATGCATCCACTTGAATTTCATTATCAAAATGACCAATATTACATAAAATTGCTCTATCTTTCATTTCTCTCATATGATCAGCTGTTACAATATCTTTGTTGCCAGTCGCAGTAACAACAATATCTGCTTTGCTAATAGCTTCATCCATTAAAACTACCTCATAGCCCTCCATTGCGGCTTGTAAGGCACAAATTGGGTCTGCCTCTGTTATTAAAACTCTCGCTCCACTTTGTCTCAAGGAGGCAGCACTCCCTTTTCCCACATCACCAAATCCAGCCACAATCGCAATTTTACCTGACATCATAACGTCTGTAGCTCTTCTTATTCCATCAACTAAGCTTTCTCTACATCCATACAAGTTATCAAATTTTGATTTGGTAACTGAGTCATTTACATTTATTGCAGGTATCATTAATGATTTATCTTTTTCCATTTTATTAAGGGCCTTAATTCCTGTGGTAGTTTCTTCAGAGACACCCCTGATATTTTTCAATAAGTCTTTATACTCTTTGTGCATCATTGCAGTTAAATCACCACCATCATCTAAAAGCATATTGGGCTTCCAATCTTTTCTGCCCTCAACAGTTTTTTTAATACACCATATATATTCTTCCTCAGTTTCACCTTTCCATGCGAATACAGGAATACCTGCTTTTGCTATTGCAGCTGCGGCATGATCTTGTGTTGAAAAGATATTACATGAAGACCATCGTACCTCAGCACCTAAATCAACCAGTGTTTCAATTAATACTGCTGTTTGAATTGTCATGTGTAGACAACCAATTATTTTTGCTCCTTTTAAAGGAGATTTTCCAGAATATTCTTCTCTCAAAGCTATTAACCCTGGCATTTCACTCTCAGCTATTGAAATTTCTTTTCTTCCAAAATCAGCTTGAGATATATCTTTTACTTTGAAATCATCCATGATGGGTCTTCTAACAA
>TARA_B100001057_G_scaffold434012_1_pt1 | contig 10350 bp, 3 predicted proteins | sample TARA_B100001057 | Tara Oceans TARA_B100001057 (sample SAMEA2621839) | marine metagenome | biome: marine biome (ENVO:00000447); feature: surface water layer (ENVO:00002042); material: "saline water (ENVO:00002010), including plankton (ENVO:xxxxxxxx)" | depth 5 m | reverse complement strand
GGAGTAGACATGGCAATTGGTCGCATATCGGGTCCGCTCTTAAAGTCAAATTTGCTACGCAACGGCGTGGATTTGGCCTTTGAGACCGACCTTCTATATTTAGATGTAACAAACCGTCGAATCGGTGTAAAAACTACATCACCTCAATATACTTTAGACGTTCAAGGCGTCGCTCGCGTAACAGATTTAGAAATCACAAGCAATACATTCCAGGTAGGTAACGTTACACTTGACGGTTCTACAGGAACTATTTCAACAACCGCACAAGAATTTTCTATTGCTACAGCTGATAACACTATTGTTGGAAACAGGGTTCAAGTCGGCGATTTAGAACTTAATAATAATTTTATAGAAAACACGAATACTAATAACGATTTGTTTATCAGAGCAAACGGAACTGGTAATGTAAACATTGTTGGTAACACACAAGTAAACGGAAATTTACACGCAACAGGAAATATATCAGCTGATGGAAATATTACACTTGGTGATGCTGATACAGATAGTATTTTCATAAATGCTGATATTGCTAGTGATATTATGCCAGATGCTGACAACACTTATGATATTGGTATTGTTGGAAAAAGATGGGCAACGGGTAGATTTGCTAACGTAACGGCAAACACACTTACAACAAACGATTTAGATTTTGGAAATATCAATCTAATTTCTACACCGGGTAATTTAATTTATGTAGCAACTAATGGTAACGATACTAAGACAGGAACACATCCACAGGATCCTGTCAAGACTATTGCTAAGGGATTACAGTTAGCTGGATTGGGAGATACAGTTTACATTTATCCAGGACAATATCAAGAAGCATTTCCTTTGAATGTGCCAGTAGGAGTAACAGTAAGAGGACATAGTTTACGAGCTGTTGAGATTTCGCCAACTAGCGGAACACAAAGCAATGATGCGTTTGTCCTACAAGGTGATACAGCAGTTGAAGATGTTACTATAAAAGATTTTTATTACAACAGTGGTGCTAATACTGGATACGGTTTTAGATTTTCCAACAACTTTAGAGTATATTCAAGATCACCTTACGTTAGAAACGTTACAGTAATTACAAAAGGCACAACAACTTCAAATACAGATCCAAGAGGATTTGATGCTGGAGATGCTGGACGTGGTGCGTTACTAGACGGAAGCATTGCTAATTCAGATTCAAGAGAAGCTAGTATGCTGTTCCATGCTGTTACCTTCATAACACCAGGACAAACAGGCTTGAAAGTTACAAATGGTTCAAGAGTAGAATGGTTAAACTGTTTTACATATTTCGCAGACAAAGGAATAGAAATTGTAGACGGAACTGCTGGATTAAAAGGCGACGGAAAAACTAAAATTAAATATAGTGGATTGACCGGCGGAGCACCTAGTGCTGGAAATACTATTGGTCAATATGACGCCAATGGTACATTAGTAACATCAGCAACTATAGAAAGTGTTGATACAAACACAGTTGTAATTGATGGCAAGTCAACAGCATTTACAAAACCAACTAGCAGAGCTAAGAAGACAGTTACAGCAGTAGGCAATGCTCAAATTGTAACGACTGGTGCTAAAAAGTTTGGAGCAGGAGCAGGATTGCTTGATGGCACAGGGGATAGGTTTAGCATAACAACTTCTTCCGACTTTGGTTTTGGCACAGGAGACTTTGACGTAGAAGGCTGGATTTATATTTCAGATGACTTAGGAACAGAAACATTATTTGACTTAAGAGCAGGAAGTGATACTGATAACGGTTTACATGTTTACTTTGTAGACAAAGTTCCAAAAGTTTATATGGGTACAACTGAAATACTTGCTCCAGCAATTACTTTAGCCAATACAACATTTTACCATATAAGCGTAACAAGATCAGGCGGCACAATTAAATTATTCATAGACGGATTACAACAAGCCACAGCCGCAAATACTACAGACTTAGGAACGACCAAACCTTTAATTATAGGATCTAAGTATGATGGAAGTACAAGCAACTTTGCTGGACGGGTTGACGATATTAGAATTAGAAAAGGAACTGGCGTAAGTTCAGCTCCAGGATCAGCACCTACAGCGGCAAGAGTTGTTGATCAATACACAGTTTTAAAATTAGAATTTGACGGCGATAATGGTAGTCAAGCAATAGTTGACAATGACACTTTTATTCAAGATATTAGATTTAACAATGGATCAACAGCAACAGCATTGACATTGATAGACCTTACAGATTTTGGCGGAGAAATTAGATCTATAGCAAGTGCTTCAGTATATGGAAATTATGGAATATATGGTGACGGCCCAGGTGTTACAGTATATGCTATTGGCACAAATCTAGCTTACATTGGTACTGGTAAAGATGTTTCTAATGACACAACTTTAGTTCAACAAGCTAATGAAGTGACAGCTAATAATGGTGCTAACATATATTTTAGTACAGTAGACCACAAAGGTGATTTTAGAGTAGGTGATTTATTTAGAGTCAACCAAGAAACAGGAGAAGTTACTTTTACTGATGCTGAATTCCTTTTTAATAATAACCAAGGAATAACTTTTACCGACGGAACTAACACTACAATCATTGATGGTACAAAAGTCGAAAGTGGAGCTATTAGAATAAGCGGAAATACTATTTCTAGCACAAGCGGCGATATTAACATAAACAGTTCAGCCGGAACAATTAATTTATTAGATAACGTCAATATTACAGGAAACTTAGATGTGGCAGGAAATGTTACAGTTGGTGGTAACGTCACACTTGGTGATGAAGCAACTGATACTATACAAATTAATGCTAAAATTGATAGTGATATTATTCCTGCTTTGGACAATACTTACAAACTAGGTACAGAACTTTTAAATTGGTCAGTATTGAACGTTGGAAAAGTAATTGTAGATGAACTTACAATAGATAATGATACAATACAATCAACAGCAAGTAATGGTAATATCAATTTAAGTCCAAATGCCGCAGGAAAAGTTATTGTTGATAATTTAAAATTTGATTCTAATATAATTTCAAACGATAGCGGTAGCATTGTACTTGATCCTAGCAGTGAATCTGTTGAAATATCTAGCACAGGTGCTTTGATACTTCCTAAAGGAACTACAGCACAGCGTCCTGGTTCACCAGCAAACGGTATGATACGTTATAATACAGATACAAATGTCTTTGAAGCATATGACGGCAATTGGACAGAGCTAGGCGGCGTATATGATGATGACAGAGACACTTATATTACTCCAGAACTTACTCCAGGTGCTGATGACGACACCATTAGATTTTATGCTGGAGGATCCCTTGTAGCAGACGTCACAGAACAACGATTTGACATTAAAAAGCTAGAAGTAGACGATATATCATTATCAGGAAACACTTTACAGACTATTACAACAAATCAAAACCTTGTTTTAACAGCAAATGGCGGAGGATTTGTGTCCATAGAAAACTTTAGTTTTAATGGAAATCAGATAACTAATAATGTAGACGGAGCAGTTACCACCCTAAAACAAGTCGGTACAGGATACTTTAAAGTAGACGGACAGGGCGGATTTGTTATACCAGTTGGTAATAACGCAAATAGACATCCTAGTCCAGAAACTGGCATGATGCGTTATAACACAGTGGAAGATAGGGTTGAAATCTACGATGTGGGTGGAAACTGGGTTTCGGTTGCGGGTGCAACAGGCGCTGTTACGTTTAATGATGCTGAGGAGATAGCAATTAAATTGGCTTTAACACTATAGGAAAATAAGATGGCAACGAATTTTAGAAACATTGTAGGAAAAGAAATAGGAACACAACGGGTAGCAGTCTACACAGTACCTGCCGCAACAAGCACAACTGTGATAGGAATGAATATTGCTAACTTAACCGACTCTATGGTAAATTGTAGCATTGAAGTAGGAGATGAAGCAAGTAACATAGGGTTTTTAGTTAAGAACATGCCAATAGCACCAAACACGGCAATGAAGCCGATAGGTAAAGGTGAAAAAATTGTTTTAGATGCTACCAATGTTTTATATGTAACCGCTGACCAAACAGCATCGCTAGATGTTATACTCAGCATAGTGGAGATAGTATAATGGCTGATACTTTTTTAGGACAAAGCATAACAGACATGGTCAATCAAACTGACGCTAGATATTTTTATGGTCTACGCAGAACAGACGATGGCGAACTTTTTGTAGCCAAGGTTGATCAATTAAAAAGTAATGATAGCGTTCAACTTAATGTTGAAGGTGATCAAGATCAAAACTTTGAAGATTTTGATCAAGGACAGGATTTCTTTGAAGGAAGAAATGTAAACCATGAAAAGGTTTTCGCAAATTTAAACTATGAACAGTTTAGATGGGATAATAGAAATATAAACTATTACATTGATGATAGTGGTAACTTGGTGGCTAGGATAAACGAAGGTTTTACCTACCCCACAGGAGTATAATAAATACGTAAAAGGTTAAAAAAATGGCAGAATTTAAACTATCAAGAATAAGATTTAATTGGAAAGGTAACTGGGCCGGCGGTGGCGACTATATTGTTGACGATATGGTACACCACAAAGGTTACACGTATGTTGCTCTAAGAACACATACTTCCGCAGACTTTTATAATGATTTAGCTGGTACAGATGTTACTCCGGCTAGACCAAAATGGAAGAAACAATCAGAAGGTGTAAGTTGGTTAGGAAACTGGGCAACAAGCACAAATTACGCACTAGGAAACATAGTAAAATATGGTGCGTCAGTTTACCAATGTACAGAAGCACATACTTCATCTGCCACATTTGCTTCAGGTACAGACGGACTAGTTGCTGATATTACAAAATGGACATTAGTTGCTGTTTCATCTGCCGATTGGAAATACAACTGGACAATCAACACATTATATAGAATCAACGACCTTGTTAGATACAACGGTAAAGTTTACAAAGCTCTCAACCAGCACGTATCTGCCGCTACAGCCTTACTAGGATTAGAAGCTAACCAAAGTGATTGGGCAATTATCGCAGACAGTGACACATGGAAAGGTACCTGGACTATTGGTACAAGATATAAGGCAAATGATATTATTAGATATGGTGGTATAGTTTATAAATGTATCACTGGTCACACTTCAGCAGACAATACAACATTAGGTTTGGAAGAAGACCAAGCTAAATGGGAAATACAAATTGAAGGCGTAGAAGTTAAAACTATTGCTACGTATGATGACAATACTGAAACATTTACTAGAAGCACTGCTTGGACATCTGGAACAAGATATAAGAAAAATGATCTTGTAATCAGAGGCGGCAACATTATGAAATGTTTAGTTGGACACGTTTCTACAGATGGTGATAATGGTTTCTTAACAGATTATACTGCTAGTAAATGGTCTGTATATCTTCCGGGATCTGAATACGAAAATGTTTGGGGAGAAGGAGTAAACTATCAACCAGGCGACCTTGTTCTTTATGGTGGTTACATTTACAAATCATTAACTTTTAATGTTGGATACAAACCTAGTCAATATACAAGTGATTGGAATCTTACGTTTGAAGGATATAGATTTAGAGACGATTGGAATAATGTTGGAACAGCAGACAGTGCCGATGTAAATTATAACACTGGTGATCTTGTAAGATTATCAGGTAGTTTGTATATTGCTATTCAGGATAGCACAAATTTACAACCAGACCAGTGGCCAACTTATTGGGAAAAGGTTATTGACGGAAGACAGTTTAGAAATAGTTGGACAGATAACACTGAATATTTTATGGGTGATATTGTTACATGGCAAGGTACTGCTTATGTAGCTCTTAAATATCACAGATCAACAGCGTCAGCATCAAGACCAGATTTAGATGTAAACTTTCCAGAAAATGATTACTGGAAGATAATGATCCTTGGTAACAGAACAAACAAACTTGCTGTAAAAGGTGATTTAAAAACATTTGAAGATCAAGATTCAACAGCTATTGATACTTTAAGATTACCAATCGGCACAGACGGTGCGGCACTTAGAGTAACAGGAGGAATGCCGGCTTGGGATACAATTGATTTAATTGATAACGTATACTACGTTTCGTTAGACGGAATAGATGATCCAGATAGAGGCGGCACACTAAACGCACCTTTTAGAACTGTAAGATATGCGTGTGCTTACCTGTTAGAAGATGAATTAAACAGAGTAGGACAACAGGCAACAATTTTTGTACAAGCAGGTGATTACAGAGAAATACTTCCAATAAGTATTCCTGCTAAAACAGCATTGGTAGGAGCAGAACTTAGAACAACTTCAATTAGTCCTGCTATTCAAGGCACACATACTCTTTTAGGTCCAAGAGATTCTAAGGGAGTACAAACTCCTTTGACAGTACCAACAGATAATCAACAGAGAAACATGTTTTATGTAAGAAACATGGGAGGCATAAGACGTTTAACACTAAGAGGATTGACAGGTACACTTGTAGGACCTAATAATTACGGCACAAGTAGACCAACAGGCGGAGCGTTTGTATCGCTAGATCCAGGTACTGGCACTTCTGATACTGAAGTATGGATTGCTAGTAAGACAAAAGCATATTATACACCAACTGATGCTTCGTATAATCCAAGCACAGGTGTGATGCAGATGACAATACCTCAAAAGCAGTTTACAGTGTCTGATGCTACATATGATCCATTAACAGGTATTATGGTTACTACTATTGGAAGTCATACGCTTGATGTTGGAGAAACAATCAAGATTGCTACAGGCAGTATTGTATTTAGATGTGCTATGGACGAGTATGAAACAAATCACCCTTATCCAAGAGTAAGTGATCCAGCGGCAGGAGCCGATCTAAGAATCATTGCTAAAACAGCTGATACAATCACTGTTAACGTTGGAGTAAGCTCTAATACAACAGCTCATAGATTCCAAAGTGCTGATAACAACGGTATTACATGGAAACATAATTTACAAATTGGTGATATTATTTTAATTGCTCCAAACGCCTTAACATTTACATGTGCTAAGGACGGAAACACAACTAATCATCCTTATCCAAGAACAACAGATCCAGCATATAAGCAAAAGTTAGCAATCACAGCTAGAAGTGATACTACAATGACAGTAAACGTAGGAATCAATCCAGACGGAAACTATGCTCACACATTTGTTTCAGCTGTTGCTGAATCAGTCAGCCACGAAAGAATATCAGCAGGTAGATCACCTTACATTCAAGGCGTTACTACAATAGGCAATAATTGTATTGGTATGAAAATTGACGGAGGATTACACGACGGTGGAAACAGATCTATTGTTGCTAATGACTTTACACAAGTGTTGTCAGATGGTATTGGTTATTGGGCAACTAACTTAGGACGTTCAGAACTTGTGTCAGTGTTTACCTATTACGCACACATTGGCTACTTGGCAGAAAACGGTGGAATAATGAGAGCAACAAACGGAAACAACTCTTATGGTACATTTGGTTCTGTTGCTGAAGGATTTGATCAGGGAGAAACTCCTCAAGTTGCTACAGTAAACAACAGAACATTAGAAGCACAGGTTCCAGAAATTTATGCTAGTGGAGATGTAACAGCGTTCGCATTTAGTAACGCAGGTGAAACATACTCAACAGCTACAGCAAGTGTGACTCAAACTAACGGAACAGGATTAGATGCTAGATTTGAAGAATTTAGAAAAGGTGCTGTAAACAAAATTGAATTACAAATACCTGATGATAGTACTAACGTAGGAGGTAGAGGATTTCAATTTGCTACTAACTCATCACAAGGTGGCGGAGAATTTACAATTATATTTGCCGCTTCAGAAAGTAGACCAGCAAGTAAACTAAACGGAATGAGAGTGTTTATTACCGAAGGTCCAGGACAAGGACAATATGGTTATATTTGGCAATATGATGCCAATTCAAAAACCGCACAAATTTACAGAGACTCGGATGGATCACCTGGCTGGGATCATTTAATACCAGGATCTGTTTCAGCTACTGTGTTAAACGCTTTAACATCATACACAATTGAGCCTAGAGTTACAGTTACTCAACCTACATTCTCAGTATCAAATAACAGCGTACAAGCAGGAGCTCCTGACATTGGATACAGTGACGGATTAGGACTTTGGTACTATGCTGTATCAGGTACAGATGATTTTTATACATCAGTAGATGGAAGTATTTGGACGCAGAGACCAACAACAGCTGGCGGTGGAGCTCCAGGTATTTCTTACACAGGATTTAGTAAAACAGGACCTATCATGGTAGGTGTTGGTTCAGGAACTGATCAGCTTGTTTATTCAAACGATGGACAAACTTTTGATAGAACTACTTTACCAGCATCAGGTTCGTGGAAAAAGGTTCAAATAGGTGGAGCAAACGATGATGTAATTATGGCATTAGTTGATACAGATGCTAATATTTACAAAGGTTCATTGACTACATCAAACGACTCAACAATAGTTGCTGGAAATTTTGATACAGTTGCTTCAGGAGCATTAGGAAATAAAAATTGGGTCGGACTAGCTTATGGCGCAGGTAAATGGATTGCTTTAGCAAAAGATGGAAACACAGTTATCTCAACAGATAACGGATCTACATGGTCAACAGGTTCAGCAGTGACTCCAACTGCTCCAGAAGAATACAGTGATTTAGTATTTGGTAATAACTGTTGGGTAGCTTCTATGGCAAATTCAGATAGAATAATTTATAGTGCTGACGGAACAACATGGTACGATTCAGGATTACTTGGAGATTCAACAGCTAACGATTGGAAAGTTGGATACACACAAGGTGCTTTTGTGGCTGTAAATGGAAACGGACAAGCATACAAGTCTAACAATGCTTATCGTTGGTCATTAGTTAATCAAGCTATCAACAACTTGGATTCAGTAGTTGGAGGATTGGCTGGAGATACACCAAGATGGGTTGGTATTAGAAATTCAACTACCGTAGGAAATATTATAAGTGGTGGTGCTCAAGCAATAGCAAGAGTAGAAATATCAGGAAACAGTATTGATAAATTCAAAATTTACGAACCAGGATCAGGATATACTGTTGCGCCAACAGTAACAGTTTACGATCCAGAAGAAACAGGTGAACCATACTATACTGTTAATATCAAGAACGGTGTAATTCCACAACCAACTTTCTATAACAGAGGATCCGGGTATCAGACAGCAGTTGTGGCGATTACTGGTAACGGTTATGCTGAAGAGAAACAAATTGGTAATACAATGATCATAGATGGAATTGATGTTACTCCAGGACCTGGAGCAAACGTTGTGTTCTCAGGAGGTAGCGGTGGCTACAGTAATTCAACAGTATATAGATTAGTTAAAGTTACAAAAGAAACTGGCACAGCACCTAACAAACAAATTACATTCCAAATATCACCAGTGCTTACTAAGGCAACTGCTCCAACACACGGAACATCAGCTACAATTAGAGAAAGATATTCACAGTGTAGATTGACAGGACATGACTTCTTAGACATTGGTACTGGTAATTTCGAAAATACAAACTACCCAGCGTTGTATGTATTTGGACAAACAAGTGCTAACGATACAGTACAAGCAAATGAAATAAGAGAAGCAAACGGTGGTAGAGTGTTCTATACAAGTACAGACCAAGATGGTAACTATAGAGTTGGAGAACTATTTAGAGTTTCTCAAGCCCAAGGTGGTGTGACTTTAAGTGCTGACTTCTTTGATTTACAAGGATTGGATGAAATTAGACTTGGCGGAATAAGTGTTGGAGGAACACAAGCCGTAGTAAGAGAATTTTCGACAGAAACAACATTTGTAGCAAATAGCAACAGTGTTGTGCCTACACAAAAGGCGTTGAAAACATACATTGAGAATAGATTTACAGGTGGTGGATCTAACTTGTTCACTAACGCATTGACAGCAGGTCAGGTTATTATAACAAGTAGAGAAATCAACAACACAGCAGGATCAAATAATCCGAGTGCTATGACAGCTGTGAATCCTACTTTCACTGTAAACGGGCCACTCGGAGGTGGACTTGCGGCCCTAAATATGTTCTTCTCAGCCAGAACTGAGCGAGACGACTTTAATGGATAATGATAAATATGTTTAACACCAAGAACGGAGCAAAAAATGGCAGAATTTAAACTAGGTAGAATTAGGTTCATTTGGAAAGATAACTGGACAGCTTCCACAGCTTATCTAAAAGATGACGTAATTAGATATGGTGGTAGAACCTATGTTTGTGTGACTGGTCATACAGCAGGATCTAATTTCTACAGTGACATCGGTAACTGGAATAATTTCAGTGACGGTACTCAATGGAAAAGCGATTGGAGTGCGGCTACATTTTACAAAATAAATGACATCGTAAGATACGGTGGTATTATTTA
>TARA_B100001057_G_C22870009_1_pt1 | contig 10350 bp, 7 predicted proteins | sample TARA_B100001057 | Tara Oceans TARA_B100001057 (sample SAMEA2621839) | marine metagenome | biome: marine biome (ENVO:00000447); feature: surface water layer (ENVO:00002042); material: "saline water (ENVO:00002010), including plankton (ENVO:xxxxxxxx)" | depth 5 m | reverse complement strand
TAGCAGCCTTCTTAGCGGGCTTCTTAGCAGCCTTCTTAGCGGGCTTCCTTGCTGGTTTTTTTGGTGCAGCTTTTTTGCGTGCAGCTTTCTTTTTTGCCATGGCAGTTTTTATTTTTTGTTAAGGGCTTGTTAACGAGCCAGTATAAAGATCATGTTTTATGAATATGATGCAAATGTTTTTTATTAAGATATTTTCATAGTAAATATTTTCAATTTTATCATACTTTGATTTATTTATTGTTGTGTTAGTAACGTATGCTGATTTTCTCTTATTTAAATTTTTAAAAAATTTAACTTTATACTGTTTACGTTGAATAAGTATTTTGAACTTCTACAAAAACATCAAATAAACACTGTAATTACAGTATAATTATACAGTTCAAGATTTATAACTATTTTGATAGATTATAATTTTTTCTGAAAGCGTTTTCAATTTTCGCCTTTCAACGCCTCTAAATCATTGCCTCTCAATTCAAAAACTCTTAAGATTGTTTGTTCAATAAGGTTATTTGGGCATGATGCTCCGGCAGTAATTCCAATAGTTATTGAGACAGATTTATCAAAAAAATTACCTGAGTAGCTCATTTTTTCTTTTTTTTCTTCCAAATCAAAATGCACTATTTGCTCGAAGGATTCTAAACAATCTGCATCTCTTATGAAAAACGAAGGTAGCTCTTCTTGCCCTATTTCAACTAAGTGAGCGGTATTAGAACTGTTATAACCTCCTACTACTAAGAGCATATCCATTTTCTTTTTTAGCATTTCAAAAAGAGCATCTTGCCGTTCTTGTGTAGCCCCACAAATGGTATCAAAAAATTGGAAGCACTCATCTGCTTTTTCCCCATCTCTAATCTTAACCGCTTCATACAACATTCTTTGTATCTTTTCTGTCTCTCCTTTCAGCATCGTTGTTTGGTTAGCAACACCTATTTTTGAGAGGTGTATGAGCGGATCAAAACCTGGAGAAAATGCTCCTTCAAATTTTTTGAGAAATTTTTCCTTATCTCCACCACTCTTAATAAAATCACAAACATATTCACAATCCTCAATGGTTAGTATAACTATGTAGTGACTTCCAAAATCATCATATGCCCTACTAGCTGTAGCCCGCGTTTCTTCATGGTCAGCTTTTCCATGTATTAACGAAGTGAAACCTTGCTTTGAATAATTTCTTACTCTTTTCCAAACTCTCATAACATCGCCACAAGTCGTATCAACTATTTGACAACCCCTTTTATCGATTTGGTCCATTAGTGAAATTTCCGCACCAAATGCTGGTACAATCACAATATCATCAGCCCCTAATTCATTTAGGCATGCTTGAGAAGGATGGCTATCAATTTCTTTGATACCCATTTCCTGTAGTTGTCTATTAACTTCAGGGTTATGAATAATCTCCCCAATCAGAAATATTTTTCTTTCAGGAAAAACTCTCCTAGTGGCATAAGCTAAATCTATTGCACGTTCCACCCCATAACAAAACCCAAATTGCTTAGCCAGAACAATAGTTGTATTACCAATTGAGTAAATATTATCAGACTCTCTAAATTTTTCAACTATCCGACTCCTGTAATGAATTTCGACCTCATTCTGAACATCAGACATGACCTCCGGTGTCCTTACATTGACACGCCGAGACCTTTTTCTTGGCGTAGGTTTGGAGCGGTCAGCAGCTTGCATTACAATGATTACCTTTCAAACAAATTGTCATTCTTATATAAATCATCAAAGAAGCTATCTGAAACTAGATAAGACCGAGCAGGATCAGGATCTTTATAGTCTTGAGGCCTTCTGAGATTTTTACCTATATCTGTATCCTCTGGTAATGAATTAGCAATGAAAATTGGAGTTCCCGGCTGAACTAACTCAAAAAATTTAGGTGCTACATTGTTATGTATCCTCAAACATCCATGTGTTCTCGGTACAGGGTGGACATATCCGGCGTGAAATCCATATCCAGATTTAAACTCTACCCAATAAGGCATCGGGTAACCAATATACTTATAACCCTTTGGAGTCTCATCTCTTCGACCTGGCTTAATCTCATCTCCACTCACATGAAATCCATATGTATTAGATCTCTTTCTAGGCAATCTATTAAAAGCACGGAATTTCCCTAAGGGTGTAGGGCTATTATTTCTACCAATACAAGTAGCTGTAACCAGCAAAGGCTTTTCTCCTTCCATGACATAAATTGAAGAATTTTTAAGTGAAACTTTTACTGTGACATTCGTAGGATCAGAGGGTCTATATGCAGGAGAATCAAATTCGGCAACTTCAAATGAGTTACAACCTACTGAAAAGAAGACTCCAAGAACCATTGTAATAAATTTTACTAACTCAATTTTGCTCATTCAAAATAGATCTAAGTTCACAATAACGTAGACAGACTAAAGGTTTAGTAAATAAAATTGATAATATATATTATATTATTTTCTAATAGTTAACAAATACCAAACAATAACCGTTTGTTTGTGTTTCATGTTTTAAAGCTATCAGAGGTTTCATTAATTAGTATTCTATATTTATCACTAGCTTTCTCAAATTTAGATGAATCTTTTACAACTTCAATTTTGGGGCCAAGTGGAAATGACTCAATAATACTTTCCATTAAATTTATCAAAACCTCCAGATCCCTAAAGCTTACGAATTCCTCTTCTATAGTGTTATTCTTGCCGCAATTATGATAGTTACCTAAAGGCAAAGAAATACCACTAACAGGAATACCATGAACAGATAACGCTGAAGCTTCACATGCACCCCTATCCAATAATTCACGTTGCACTTCTAAGTTATTCTCTCTTGCTGCATGTAAAATCGATTCAGTTGCAATATGATCAAAAATTGTCAACCTGTCCCCTACTCTACATATTGGCCCATTACCCAAACCTGAACTACCTGTTGGAATGCTCGTCTCTATAGAAACAAAACATGAATTCTGAGAGAATGGCCAGCTTTTTGCTAACTCATTAGCTCCTACAAACCCCACTTCTTCCGCTCTAGTGAAAACAGCTCCAAACGAATGAGAGCTATTTCTTGATGATAATAATTTTATCAATGCCACTATTGCCACGCAACCAATCAAATCATCACAGGCTCTTGATCTAATAAAATCTCCTTCTATCTTTAAAGCAGCTAAATCCCACATTGCGAAAGATCCAAATTCCTTAATTGGGAAATTGCCATTGAGATAATTTTCAGGAACACCACCCAAAAAACTGAAATCATCTCTTATTCTGTAATCTTCAATTTCTTTAAATTCCTGAACCTTAACATAACCAGGGTGATCCATGTGAGCACCAAATATCCAACAAGGACTTTTATTTTCAGGACCTACATTAACAATTAAATTGCCAAAAGTATCATCTTTGATTCTCGCATTACTGCACCCAGACAACAGTTTTATTATTGATTCTCGGACAAAGTATTCATGAAATGGTGCCGTAGGTGATTTTAGAATAGAATCTAAAATATTAATAAGATTTTCCCTATTCACTATATTGAAGTATTTTTTGTTTTACGTTGAGCATGAAAAAAAATCTTAAGCAAGTCCGCCATTGTATCGAGTGGTTTCTCATTAAATGCATTAAATTCGGAGCTCCAATAATTCCCAGGACACTTATAGTTGAATTATCAAAATTCATCGGAAGACTAGCTTTTGTATTTGATAATAGAGGAAGGCTAACTGGTATGGCAAACGCTAAATGTGCAATAGATTCAAATGAAATCACTAGTTATAAAACACGACAAATAATAATAAAGAGTTATGAATTCTTTTCTAGGAGCGCTATTGATTTATTTTGGGGGAGAAATCTAAACAAAAATAATTATTCAGATTTCATACAATTTGAGTTTGAAGATAAGGATGCTCATGAAAGGGCCACTAAACAGGGAGCAATCTGGATCACTCCTCATTATGGTAATTTTGAATGGTTGAGCCTTGCAATGGGTTTTCGCGGAACACCTCTAACTGTTATCGCTCAAGATTTTAGAAATCCATTGCTGACTAATATTTTTAAAACCGCAAGAGAACACAGTGGCAATGAAATTATTTCATCTAAAAAAGCAGTTATTAAATTACTTAAAACATTAAAGAGAGGTGGTAACACCGCACTACTAACGGACTTAAATGTAAAACCAAGCAGAGACGCAATTCCAATTAAATGCTTCTCAAAAATCACATCAGTTACTCGACTCCACGTGTTCTTACATCAAAAAACTGGCTTGCCAATAATACCGGCAATATCTTTACCTTGCTCAGATGGTTCTTATTTAATGAAAATATTAAAACCAATTGAACTTTCATCGACTTCTACAGAAAAACAAATAGCACAAAAATGCTGGGATGTTTTTATACCATTCATGGGTCAATTTCCTGAACCATGGCTATGGATGTATAGACATTGGAGGTACTTACCACAAAAAGAAGACAGTGAAAGTTATCCTTTCTATGCAGAAAGTTCAGAAAAATTTGAAGTTTGGTTACGAGAAAACTCTTAAGCACCTACTGGTGCTAAATCTCCTGGGCTGATATCGTCATCAGCGGATTGCTTCTCGCTATTATTAGAACTAGACTTTTTGGGAGAGTCAAAATCTGGCGGAGTCGGACTAGGTGGAGGATTACCCATTTCACCGTCTTCCATCAAATCCTTAATGTGAGAGGCATCCAAAGTCTCATATTCAAGTAGCGCATGGGCAATTAAATCGAGTTGTTCTCTATGGCTTAATAGCATTTCTCTTGCTTTATTGTATGCCGTATCAATTAAACGCTTAACTTCATTGTCTATTTTCTGAGCGGTGTCTTCTGAATATGATCGGGTAGTCGACATGTCTCTAGCCAAGAATGTATGCTCTTGGTGGTCTCCATACTCTACCATGCCAAGGTCTTCACTCATACCCCACTGACAAACCATCTTCCTAGCTACATCGGTCGCCATTTTTATGTCTCCACCTGCGCCGTTAGTAACGTCACCAAATACAATTTCTTCAGCAACTCTACCACCCATAGCGACTACCAAATGATCAAGCATTTCAAATTTACGCTGAGTATATTTATCTTCCTCAGGCAAAAACATTGTAACGCCTAGAGCGGGACCCCTTGGGATAATTGTCACTTTGTGCAATGGGTCGGTATGCTCTAATAATTCATTAAGAATGGCATGACCAGCCTCATGATACGCTGTATTCTCTTTCTCTTTTTCACTAAGCGCTAAACTTCTGCGCTCTTTACCCCAGCGTACTTTGTCACGCGCTTCTTCAAGTTCGGATATTGTAATGGCTTTTAAATTTTTACTTGCAGCCATTAACGCAGCTTCGTTTATAACATTCGCTAATTCTGCTCCTGAATAACCTGGAGTACCCCTAGCAATGATCTCAAGATCAACCCCATCAGCCATCTTTACTTTCTTTGCATGAACTTCTAAAATAGCATGTCTACCTCTTACATCTGGCAATCCAACTGTTACCTCGCGGTCAAATCTTCCTGGCCTAAGTAGGGCTGGATCAAGTACATCAGGCCTGTTTGTAGCAGCAATAATAATTACCCCTTCTTGAGTTTCAAAACCATCCATCTCTACCAGTAAAGCGTTGAGAGTTTGTTCACGTTCATCGTGGCCTCCCCCTAAACCATGACCTCTATGCCTACCCACTGCATCAATCTCATCAATAAAAATTAAGCACGGAGCATGCTTTTTTCCTTGCTCAAACATATCTCTAACACGAGAAGCCCCCACTCCAACAAACATCTCAACAAAATCTGATCCACTAATGCTAAAGAATGGAACATCAGCTTCTCCGGCTATAGCTCTAGCTAATAAAGTTTTACCAGTACCAGGGGCCCCAACCATCAAAACACCTTTTGGTATTTGACCACCTAAACGTTGAAATTTTTTCGGGTCTTTTAAAAATTCAACCAATTCAGAAACTTCTTCTTTAGCCTCGCTGACGCCCGCAACATCTTTGAAGGTCACCTTTTTAGTATCCATACTAAGCATCTTTGCTTTGCTTTTTCCAAAACTCATTGCACCTCTTCCAGCCATCTTCATTTGTTGCCTAAAAAAGAAATACAGGATGAGGAGTATAAGAAGAATTGGTAATAAAGTTATTAATACCGCACTCATAGTGTTGCTCTCAAAATCAGTAGTATAAATTAAATTATTACTTTTGAGTAATTCGGATATTTCTTCTTTTTGAAATTCTATATTTACAGGTACTTCCAATTTATTATTTTTAGTTTCAGCATCTGTCTTGAGATAAGCTACTAAAACCTCTTCCGAACTCTCCTGCTTGGTAATCAAAACAAGAGGTTGCTCACCATCAATTTTACCGTCAGTAACGAGTTTCTTGAAATCAGGCCAATTTTTTTTCTCACCCTTCTGAGGGCTTTTCATATTGATAGCAAAGAAAATTAAAAGCATCGCTATCCCAAGGAAAATGAGCCCTTTAAAATTTACAGGAGACTCATTCCCTTTTGGGTCATTTGAATTGTTATCTTGAGGATTTCTGGGATCGTTTTCAGACATTCTGAGGAAAATTTTTTAAATGGAATTTTAAACTAATTAATAACCTTAGCAACTTATGAAAATTATTTTAATTATGGCTTAGCAGCTATGTAGGTTAACTTATATCATGATTGTGGGGATGAAATGAAAATTTACTTAAAAATAATTAACATTTGTTCAATTAAACGAGATTTGATACAAGTCAGATTCATAACGATTATGAGATATCATGAAATTCAAATTAATTTGATAAGCCTAAATGCTTGAGATTAATAAATTAGAATTAACTAGTGTTAGTCATCATTATGGCAATTCTTCAGATGGAATCAGTCAATTAAATCTCGAAGTAGAAGCTAATGAATTAATCTGTGTTATAGGACCCAGTGGCTGCGGAAAAAGCACCCTTTTAAAGATATTAGCAGGACAATTAAGACCTATATCTGGTGAGGTTTTATACAATGAAGAGTCACTATATGAAAACCTCCATAAAATACGCAGTCATATTTCATATTCACCAGAGGAAGAATCTTTCGATCCATTACTAAGCATTGAAGAAAATTTTAACTTTTCTGCCTCAATTCGCTGCCCCGATTTAAGTAAAGAAGAACGCCAGCAAAAGACGCAGCAACTTATTAAAGATCTATTACTAGAAAGCAAGTGCACCAAAATCCCTGGTGAACATTTTCAAAAATTACTATCAGGAGGTGAAAGAAAACGTTTAAATGTTGGATTAGAATTAACAAATGAGTCATCTGTTTTGTTAATTGATGAACCTACTACAGGGTTGTCATCATATGATTCAGAAAACATAATAAATTCCATCAGGGAAAGAGTTGATGGGAAAATATGTTTTGTAAGCATTCATCAACCAAGTAGAAAGTTATTCAAATCTTTTGATAAAGCATTACTATTAGATAACGATGGCAATTTAGCTTTTTGGGGAAGCCCTGATGAGATGGAAGTCTTCTTCAATGAGTCACTTCAATCTTTAATAGACCAATCAAAACCAATTAACCAAACTGACCTTCTTCGAATCCAAGAAATTGGGACACCTGAATTCATAATTGAACTAATACAATTAAACTTACACAATAATTTTGATGATCAAATTACGAAGCCACAAGCAAATGGCGAAAGAACCACTAAAAAGGAATCTTTAATTAGTGAAAAAAAGCGGAATCTTAAGCAATTTAATACTCACCTAAGTCGCACGCTTTTAAGTAAATTAAGGAACAAATCGACAATCTTCTCAACGCTCGTTATTTCTCCATTACTAGCTTTACTAGTTGCAGGAGTTTTAAGGTACTCAGAGTCACAAAGATATATATTTTCCGAAGCCCCACACATTCCAGCCTATATATTTATTTCACTAGTTGTTGCCATGTTCCTTGGACTAACTAATAGCGCTAATGAAATTATTAGAGATAAAGGTATGCTTTCTCGAGAACGAGGACATGGAATCATTGTAAGTCAGTATATTTTATCAAAATTTATAATCTTATTATTATTTTCGGTAACTCAATCATGGATCTACCTGTGGATTGGTAACTCCATATTACTTATCCACCATATGACTGAGCACTACATGCTATGGATGGTAATAACAAATCTCGTTGGCTCATCGATTGGCCTGCTCATTTCTGTATCAATAAAATCAAATAAAGGGGCCCTATCGCTAATTCCAATTATCATCATACCTCAGATACTGTTGGCTGGAGCTCTAATTGAATATAAAAAGATAAACCCATCATTGTATTTTAATAATAGCGCCTCAAATAAACACATAAAACATCAAGTGCCTGAATTCTGTAATATCATTCCTTTAAGATGGTCGTATGAATCTTTAATCATTGCACAAAATGAATACAACCTACTCTCAAAGTCACTAAGGAAAATTGATTCGATCAAAACCGAGCTATTTAAAAAGAAAACGCTAACTCAAAAAGACGAAAATATTCTAAATCAATACAAAGATGCTTACACTTTACTCTTCGGGCTAAAAGCAAAAGACCATAATGAAATTACTGCCCAAATTGAACATATAACAAACTCTCTCTCAAGGAACAGCTTTAACTCAAATGATTATCTAAACGATGGAGAATTAAGCGCCACCCAAACATTTCTAAATAGCAAGGTAAGAGATTTGGTAACTCTTGCTGAAATAGAAATTGAAGATTACAGGAATCACTTAGAAGAAAAAAAACCAAATATATTTTTAGGAAAGACGAAATATATTTTTGGAGGCAGTTTTAATACAATCTACATAAATTTTCTCGTTATGTGTATTTTCATTTTAATTCTCTTAACGCTGACTGGTTTTATATTGAGAAAAAAATTAAGCAGCTCATCTGGTCACTCTATGTAACATCCATTACAAGGCAAAATCCTTCGCGATATTGGGAAATCTCAGATGGTGATAATTTAGATTTGGTTAAAATCCCTAAAACATGTTTTCCATATGCTGAATTTGCAACAAACACAACAAGATCTGAACCTTCCCAATCTCGAACTTGGGTTTTTGAATGAACTGCATCACTAAGAGTATTGTTCTCAAATTTATCTAAACTGAGAAAAGGTTGAGCGAGATCAATACCAGCGCGAACAATAATTGGATCAGCTCCAGATTCAATTAACTCATTACCTGCAACATCAGATATAAAAATGCCAGTTAATGTTTCCTGTGAATACGCCCATTGCACATAAGATTTTAACCTCTCAACTAAAGAGTCTCCTAATATCAAATCGGATAGTTGACCAGGGTTAACGCTGTCCAAATCATCTTTTTCATTTGGTTCTCTAGATGATAATATTCCGCTCACTTCCGCGCGCCGCTTAATTTCTGCAAGTTTTGAACCTATTTTCTTAATGTCAATTTCGTTTTCCGTTGGTCTATCTTTATTATCAACACTTACTTGCTCATCTGGCTGAAGTCGCTCAAAAGCTCGAATATCAACACCCTGCAAATCAGGGTCTAAGTTTTCTTCCGCCAACTCTCGGCCCAATTGAGATAACTCTTCTAAATCAATCCAATAATCCTTCGATGCCATTATCTTGATAGTTAATATTAGAAATTCCCAATTTAAATTCTAGTTCTGCAGCAACTTGATCAAAAACCATAGCCGCTGGCACAGGATTCTTAGACAAAAGTCCTACAGGAACACCTAGACTACTTGCTCTTAAGAAAACATTATCCCTCGGAACTGATGTCTGAAACATTATGCTAGCGGGTAAGACTGATCTCAATTGTGATTCAGCTTCTACGCACTCCCTAAGTTGAGGATTGACCATGGTCATTAGAATACCCGCGACGTTAACCTTGGAGCCTTCCTTGCGAATACCTAGAATTTTTTTGAGAACTTGAGGAACTGACCTAACCCCTAATGGTTCAGATTGTTGAGGTAATATTACTGTTTCACACTCCCTGATTATATTTGATGTTATAGCGCCTATCCCAGCGGAAGTATCTACAAAAACAAAATCAACACCAGCACTTCTCACTCTCTCAAATAGATGGTTTATTCTTTTTAAGCAAACGTTCGAATTGATTTGATACTCATCAAAATAATCTCCATTAGATCCAGAGGTTATGAGTTGATAGTTTGGTAATTTTGTTTTGATTAAAAGTTCATCAAAAGGTTTTTCATCCAAGATAGCATCATAAAACCCATACCGCTTTTTAGTATCACGAGACAATGAGTGCCCAACGGAACCTTGTGGGTCAGTATCAATTAGGATGACGCTATATCCTCTGACCGCTAGCGAGTATGACAAGTTTATTGCTACGGTAGTCTTCCCGACTCCTCCTTTTTGGCTAGCAATTGCAATTATATTCACGTCAATAATAAGTGTA
>TARA_B100001057_G_scaffold492759_1_pt1 | contig 10352 bp, 7 predicted proteins | sample TARA_B100001057 | Tara Oceans TARA_B100001057 (sample SAMEA2621839) | marine metagenome | biome: marine biome (ENVO:00000447); feature: surface water layer (ENVO:00002042); material: "saline water (ENVO:00002010), including plankton (ENVO:xxxxxxxx)" | depth 5 m | reverse complement strand
CGGCCTCATGGAGATTTGGCGGCTGAGGCGTTGGCCAACGCCATTTCCGAGGTGGAAGGAAAGATGGCTGGTTTGGCTGCTGGAATGGTCGACCAAATGAGTGCCGAAGCGGGTGGTTTGGCATCAAAGCAACGTGAACTTGCTGAAGACACGGGGAAGGCCAAGCCGGGCGAAGGGGAGCCCCTCAAGGAGGAACAAGACGAATTAAACGAGCAGGCCAGGGATCTGCTGGAAAAAATTGATCAGGCAGCTAGATCGTTGGGTAATTTCAATGAAAATGCGACTGAGGATTTACTCAAAGGGGCGAGGGATTCCCGTGAGGATGGTCTTGAGCGCTCCGGTAAACGGGCCGCGAACTCTCTCCTTTACGAAGCATTCCCTCAAGCCAAGCGCGAGGAAGACAAGGTGGCCGGCAACTTGGAGAAGCTTAAGGAAGAACTCAAAGGTGTGGCTGACAAACTTCGGAACTTAGGGAACTCGGCTCTTCAGGATCTCGTCGAACAACTGCGTGAAAGTCAGGAGGAAATCCCTGGAATGGGGGAGAGTGATTTGAAGGAAAAAACCGAGGAGTTGGCCAAAGCTTTGGGGGAATTGCCGAATGCGGAATCAGATGAGAGGCTTTTAAATCTTACGCGTGCCCTCGAACAAGTTCCCATAATGGAGAATCCGACCCAAGCGAAGTCTCTTGCATCTGCTGCGGTTGCGGAGGCTTTGGAGTTGGTCGAGCAGTTCTTTTGGCAGGAAGCCGTGGAAAATCGTCTTCGAAAAAACCAGGAAACTACTGCTGCTCCCGGTCGCTATAAACGGCAGGTCGAGGAGTATTTTCGAAGAATCGCGGAGGGGGAATAGGGATGGGTTTCGATTGGCCCTTGTCTCCTGTTTGGTTGGTTTTTGGGGCTTGTGTGTTCGGGGTTGCCTTGTTTTTTCATGGACGGGCATTGCTCGAAGCGACCATTCCCCGGTTCGCTTGGAAATTGATTGCATTGAGAGCCTTGGCCGGTGCTATTTTTCTTCTTCTCTTGTCAAGGCCTTACGTGGACACCGAGGAGCCTGCCACGAACGAATTCCGCCTGCTTGCTTTGGCTGATCTTTCGGGAAGCATGGAGGTGCGCGACGACCGGGGCGGGCTGAAGAGGATCGAGCAGGTGGGCCCTCATTTGGATTGGAGTGATTCCGTTTCCTGGGTAAGTCGCCAAACGGCTAAGTATGGAAAGGTCGAGAAACTTGGTTTTGCCTTGGATGCAAGCAGGTTGAGGTCTCAATCATGGAGTCGCCCCGAGCTTGGCGAGAAAACTGCTCTGGGGGACGTTCTCGAAAGGGCGCTGCAGGATTCGGAAGGGCAATCACCGTTGGGGTCCGTCGTCGTTTTTACGGATGGGCGAAACAACAGTGGAAAACCGGTGCTTGAAGTAGCCAAGAGTTTCAGGAGTCGGGGGATCCCGGTGAACGTCGTGGGGGTAGGGAAGATGAAGGCGCGTGGCGATCTGTCCGTTCGTTTCTCCGATCGAAAACCAAAGGCGGTTGCCAAGGAAGAGCTTCTCCTCGAATGCGAAGCCACCAACCTGTTTGCTCAAACCCTGGACAGTGCCGTACGGTTATCCTTGGGGAAAAAGGTTTTGCAGGAGATACCGCTCAAGTTGAAATCCGGGGAGTCCCGTTCGATCTCCTTTTCTCCGCTCAAACCCAGGTCGGCAGGGCCACAGCGTTATCGGGTTGAGATCGTAGTGCCATCCGGAGATTCCGACCCTTCCAACGATATGGATTCTTTGCTCGTATTGGTGAAGCCTCCGGACCGTTTTCTTACCCTTTATCTGTCCAATCGGGTTCAACCCTTATATCCTTTCGTGAAGCGAGTGTTGGCTGATGAGGAACGCTTCGAGTTTCGCTCGCTCATTCGAATGAGTGAGCAGGTCTTTCATGCATTCGGAGAGGATCTCAAGCCCGCTTATCCAGATGACCCGTCCTTTTGGATGGATTATGATTCGGTCATTCTCGATATGGAAACCTTAACCGATTTGAATGCGAGTTTGGTTACTTCGCTCAAGGATTTCGTCCAGAAAAAGGGTGGTGGACTTTTGCTCTTCGGTCCTACCGAGAAAGGTCGGGAATTACTCGGTGGCTTGGTTCCCGCAAAAGAGGTCGAGAGGGTTATTGCAAAAGACAACCTGTCCTTGGTCACCTTGGAGGAACCACTTTTCAGGCCCGAGGACAACGTCGATGAAATGAAACCTTTTTTGCCGGGGCGTTTGCCTGGCTTCTTCGTGAAGGAGCAAAACCCGGCTGCCAGAGGGGTAGTCGTCTCCCGCTCCAATGGTCGGTCGGTTTTGAGCGTCCAAGCCTATGGTGCTGGAAAAGTAGCCTATTGGGGGGTTCCTCACGATTGGAGGAGATCAATGAGCGACGAAGCAGGGGCAAGAGAATTCAGGAAGTTTTGGCAAGCCTTGGCTCAATGGTTGGGAACGGGTGGAGAAGACCGTCTGAAGATCGAAGAGAGCGAAAAGCCTTTTCTGCGTGGAGGCGAGACCCCTCTTCGGGTGGAAGCCCTGGGCTCGGATTTCGAACCGTCCATGGATGCAATGGTCAAAGCTCGGGTCACTGGCCCGGATGGATTTGAGAAGACCCTTCAGCTCTACCCGGAAGGTTCGGTCGCGGGGCGCTATGCCGGATCATTCAAACCTACCAGGCCGGGAGCATATGAGGTTAGCTATGAGTTGACTTTTCCCGATGGGGAAGCTTTGGAACGGGAAAGTTATCTGCGGGTTTCGGAGTCGGGGGAAGAGGCCGTCGACGTTTCCTATGCGGAGCGAGACCTTAAAATGTTGACCAAGCTAACCGGAGGGGAGTTTCTGCCCGTTTCTAAAATGAATGCCGGTTGGGAACCTGCGTTTGCCCAAACTTTACCGACAGTTCGAAAGCGTCACAGTTTGTCCGATGCGTGGCTTTTCTTTGTTGTTCTCTTTCTTCTAGCGGGATTAGAGTGGATTATGCGCCGTCAAGTAGGCTTGCGATGAATAAGATTTCCTTTTCTTTGCTCTTCTTTCTTGGACCCTTGCTTCTTGTTTTTTGGGTGCGGGCTCAAGCGCCTTCCCCATTTCTTCAGCCCTCGGCAAAGAATGGGATCGCCGAAGCACCGCAGGACTCGAACGCTTCGGTCGTCAAACCAAAGACAATTCTTCGCTCATCCCAAAGTGAAACGATTCAGCGGGCGGGCCAAGACCTTCGTCACGTCGAGACTGGTCGGCGGGTTGGAGCGGCCAAACTTTTGGGCAAGTACCCCGGTTCTCAGTCCGCTCTTCTTTTGGTGGGGGCCCTTGACGATCAAAGTCCTTTGGTTCGCCGTGCAGTCATGGTTTCTTTGGCCGAGCATGCTTCCAATGGTTACCCGCTCTACGATAAATCCTTGGTTGAGAAAGTTTATTCCAAGTTGGGTGATTCCGACGTAGAGGTGAGACGCGAAGTCTCGACCATGATTCCCCGTTTGGTGAGCGGTTTGAGGCGCAGTGGGGTCGAGGTTATTGAAGTGAACGGGCGTAAGATCTTCCGATCCGTACCTCCCACTGTTCGAGCCGATCTGCTGCAAATTACCCAAAAGGCTTTTCTCGATCCGGATGCTATCGTTCGGCAAAACGTTTTAAAGTATCATATCTACTTGGGTGTGCCTTTGCCTGTTGCGACTTTGGAGAAACTTTTGGGGGATTCTGATTTGGGAGTTCTTCTTACGGCCCTTGATCGGATTACGTCGAACGCAGGTCGCCCGGTGGTGGTGGGACGAATCGAAGAGCTTTCCCGGCATCAGGATCGTGGGATTCGTCTCAAGATCGTTTCGGTGGCTCGAGACGCGAACCGTTTTCATCCTCGTTACCGTTCGATTTTACGGTCTATGATGAACGACGCAGACCCCCAGGTTTTGGCCATGGCGGCGGTTGAGTTGGCTCGGTTTGGCGAACGCATTCCGCAAGCTATCGTAGAGCGTATCAAACAATACCTTTTGGGGGTAGAGGGGATGTCCACTCAGGTTACTACTATTTTGTATGCAATTTCAGCAATGGGAAGCGACGGAATCGGAGTTTATGCCGCTTTGACCGAACACAGCAGCTCTCGGATCAGGAAAGTTTCCTGGCAACGCTACCTGAGTTTGTCCTCCGGGAGGAACAAGCCCGAATTATGGATTCCCGCAACCAGGGACCGGGACAAGGGAGTAAGAGAAGCGGTGCTGAATATGTTGAGGGGGCGCCCGATTGATTTGAGCTCTGAAAATATGGGGGACTTGGTCGATAGCAAATACGCCGACGTGAGGATTTTCGCCGGGCATTCTTTACTGACGGTGAACAAGAGCGTGCTAGGCGAATTTTCATTCGATCTGCTCATTGACGAGAATTCAATCGTTCGTGCGACGACTATTCGGGCCATGGGATCCCGAAAAGTAAAAGGTTGGGTAAAGGTGATGACGAGATCCCTTCTCGACGATGATTACGTTATCCAACAAGCAGCCATGGAGGCTTTGATCGGGGATCGATCGAGTGGAGTTCCCGCACTTCTTGAATTCATTTCGAAAAATCCTCAAAACAGAATCAGTTCTCTTGCCAAAATCCAATTGAGAGGAATAGGAGTAACACCATGATTGTTCGTTGCCTTGCGTTTTTTCTGCTTTTTTCAGTCAGTCACCTTTTGGTAGGGCAAGCCGAACCGGGGGTCCCGGGAGGCGGAATTCGGATCATGCAACTGATGAGGTCCGAAAATACGCTGAGGCGTTATCCGGACGCGTTGCCTAGTTTGCTCAAGATCATGAACCAGCAAACTTTCGCCAAGTTCGATACGGATCCTCTCTTCATCACTTCATTGACCGATGAAAGATTGATTGAGAACCCAATTCTCTACGTCAATTGCGATGAACAGCCTAATCTCGAATTTCCCAAGGAAGAAAGAGATGCCCTCAGGCATTACATGGAGCAAGGTGGTTTCGTTTACCTTGATGCGGGTATCAAGGCATCTTTCCTTGGGGCCGACCTTGGACATAGTTACGCAGCTTGGGAAGAGAGACCCGAAGTGAAAGAGCTTTTCACTCAGGTTTTTCCTGAAAAGGCCTTTGTTCCGCTTCCCCGCAATCATGATCTCTTCCGTACTTTCTTCAAGGGATTGCCTAAAAACGAAGACCTGAAGATCGAGCAGAACCAAAAGCGTTTGCCGGATACGGTTCTGAAGTTCGTCGAACAGGAAAAGTGGCCCCAGGGTACTTATTCGTTCGTCGGGATGAAGGTGAAGGGGCGTTTGGCTTGCGTGGCATCACCCATTTGCGCGATGGGGTGGGGCAAGGATGAGTTCGGTGCTTGGATTCCTCCGATTTCTTTTCGGATTCGGGAATCCGCGGAGAATTTCGACGAAAACCTGAAGCTGGCTTCTTTTAACGGTGGAACCTTTGAGGTGATCCGGGAGGATGGGTTGAAGGACGTCATTTATTCGGAAGTGGGGAATCGGCCGGCATGGGTACGGGAACCGAATGGCAGGTGGCGCATTTTCAAGTACTATTCCGGAGAGGAGATCAGTAATTATGCCCATGCATTTTACTCGAGGCTCGGAATGAACGTTTTTCTTTACGCGCTGCTTCACTGAGCAACTAGCTTTCGGATATGACAAAAAACCCATTTCCCGACCCTCCTCAAGGCAAAGATCTTCTTCTCAAGGAGCGGGTTCCTCCCGTTTTTTGGTGGGTTGGCGCCTTCGCTCTTGCAGGCTTGACCATTATCTTTCTTCCTATGACTTGTTCGACGGATGGCTTGAATCTACCCGATCGTCAAATCGATCCCGTGGAGGGAATGACCGTAGCTGATCAAGACAAAGAACTCGAGTACCGGGAAGATGGTTTGTGGTATGAAGCGGGTTCAAGTGAACCTTTTAACGGAGCCGCCGTCTCCTACTTCGCGGGTGGAAAAATGAAATCGAGAACCAAGATAAAAGATGGAGCGGCTTACGGTTTGATTGAGGAATGGGACGAAAACGGTTCGGTTCGGGGGAATTTGTTCAAGGATGAGTTTGGCAAATGAAACTTGAATTCCGGCTTTTTCGATTGTTTTTTTGCCTAGTGGGTTTTGCTCAAAGCATCCAAGGCCAAGAAGCCGTACCGGAAGTCGAACTGAAAGAAATTCAGGCCCGTTACAGCGCTCAGGAGAATGCGGCTTCTCTTCGTTTGAAAACCAATGCCGAGGACCTGTCGGCCTATTCAGCCAGGGGAGACGCTCGCCTTTTTCTCGGGAACTTCGAGGGGGCTCGGAAAGATTACGAAAAAATGATCGAGCTGAATCCGAAGCTGGACGTTTCCCATTGGAGGTTGGGCATAGCCTATTATTACTTGGAGGAATACGACAAGGCTGCTCGGCAATTCAAGATTTATCACAATTATGATCAGGTGGATCGCGAAAACGGGATTTGGCGATTTATGTCACAGTACAAAGCAAGTGGATTGAAGATCGCTCGCAAGGGGTTGCTTAAGTACGAGAAGGATGACCGACCTCCTTACCCTTGGTTGTACGAAATGTTTGCGGGAAAGCTTCGCCCTGAGGAGGTCTTTTCGGTAATCGAGGAGAAAGCGTTCGACGACCGTTATGAAACCAGGGTTCTGTTTCATGCTTTTCTGTATGTTGGGATTTATCTGGAGTTGACCGAGGGCCGCCAAAAGGCGTTGCCCTACCTCCGTAAAGCAGCCGCGAATGCATACGGTCGGGCAACGGGAACCTATATGTGGCAAGTCGCCAGAATTCACTATTTCTTGAGCAAAGAGAAAATTGAGCGCAAGCCCGCAACGGGCGGAAACATCAGTCCTGAGAACTAATCTTCTCTTCGGGTTTCTTCAATCTGTCGTGCATGATTGCCGAGCAGAGGAGTACGGGGGCCGAGAAGTTTATTAGCGGAATCATCCATATGGTTTCGGCCAGTATCCCGAAGCGGGTATAGACTTTATTGTTTGCGTCGGAAGCAGAAGGGATTCTTTCGGCGATCAGATGCCCGTATTCTTTTCCAAGTAACATACCATTGATCCATACTTGCAGGATTAGTCCGATAGGGGGGAAGAACCAACCGAGTAGGTAAAGAGGCGATACGAGAAAGTTTACGGACAAGGTCATGAGGACGAATCGAGCGGATGAGATCGTTGATCTCATTAAAGGGGGCGGTGGGTTCAATTTCACTTCCGGGTAATGCTCGTCACGAATCGCCTCGACGATTCCATCAAGAAAAAGTCCAAGGTATGCCGCATGGACTGCCCCGAAGAAAAAATAAGCAACGGCCAATAAAAAAAAGGAAACCAGAAACTTGACTGCCGTCTTGATCCAGTCGCCCCAGTCTCCCATCCAGGCGGTCGAGCTTTCCGACAAGGATTCGAAAAACCAATCCACCGCGTTCGTGCCCAAAATCAGCAATGAGATAAGGGATGCGATCGATAGGAGGGTAGACCACAGAAGCGGTTTGAGAATGCGGGGATCTCGAAGTTGGGCGAGGGCCAATAGGTATGAGTTCAGCATGGTTTTGCATGTTGAAACCTTTTGATTGAAAAGAAATTTGCAAGTTTTTTTCGATTGTCGCGCATTTTTCATGTGGACAAATTTGTCAGGGTTTCTAATAAGTTAGGTGTGGAACGGATTATAGGGGGTAATGGCGGATCATAATTATACGGCGGATGCCATAAAGTCGCTTGATTGGAAGGAGCACATACGTCTCCGGCCAGGCATGTATATTGGTAAACTCGGGGACGGTTCTTCCGAGGACGACGGCATTTACGTTTTGCTGAAGGAAGTCTTGGACAATTGCATCGACGAGTTCGTCATGGGTTTCGGCAAGCAGATCGACGTCGTATCGGATGGGCAGAGGGTCGAGGTGCGTGATCACGGGCGGGGAATACCGCTGGAAAAACTGCTTGATTGTTCGTCCAAAATCAACACCGGGGCAAAATACGACTCCGAGGCGTTCAAGAAATCCGTAGGCCTGAACGGGGTTGGGATCAAAGCCGTCAATGCGTTGTCCTCCGAGTTCGATATTCAGTCTTTCAGGGAAAACGAGACGCGACGTATCGAGTACTCCTGCGGAGAGCCCAAGTCCGTTGACAAGAAGAACAAAACAAGCCAAGAGGAGAACGGTACTTTGATAACGTTCGTTCCTGATCCGGAGATGTTCAAAAAGTATCGCTACAGGAATGAATACGTCGAACGAATGTTACGTTACTATTCTTACCTGAACAGGGGCTTGAGCATCGTTTACAACGGCAAGCGTTTCCGCTCGAAAGATGGGTTGAAAGATCTTCTCAATGAAAACCTTTCAGAGGAGCCGCTCTATCCGATCATTCATATCGAAGGTCAGGACATCGAGGTCGCCTTTACGCACATCGAGCAATACGGGGAAGATTACTTTTCGTTCGTCAATGGACAGCACACGACACAGGGGGGGACTCATCAAGCGGCTTTTCGCGAAGCCATGGTCAAGACGATCCGTGAGTTTACCAAAAAGAATTTTGATGCCCCCGACATACGGGGCGGATTAGTCGCGGCAATCAGCGTGAAGGTACAGGAACCGGTGTTCGAGTCTCAAACCAAAACCAAACTCGGTTCCCTGACCGTTGCTCCGGATGGCGAATCGATCCGTCTGTTCATCGGGAATTTTCTCAAGGAGAAGCTAGATAATTTTCTCCACAAGAACCCTCAGACCGCGGAGGCTCTGCTAGAGAAGATTCAGCGCAGTGAGCGTGAGCGCAAGGAACTCAAAGGTATTCAGAAAATTGCCCGTGAACGAGCCAAGAAAAGCAAGGTTCATAACCGGAAACTCCGAGATTGTCGCGTTCACTTGAACACCAAGGACAAGAACCGCTTTAAGAGCACCCTTTTCATCACGGAAGGAGATTCGGCGAGCGGTTCGATCACCAAGGCCCGCGACGTGCAACGACAAGGTGTCTTCAGCCTCAAGGGCAAACCTCTTAATTCGTTCGGTTTGACTCGAAAGGTCGTTTACGAGAACGAAGAGTTCAATTTGATTCAAGCGGCTCTGGGTATTGAGGAGGACTTGGAAGACTTGCGGTATAATCAAGTTGTCATTGCCACGGATGCGGATGTCGACGGGATGCATATCCGGCTTCTGCTGATAACTTTTTTCCTCCAGTTTTTTCCCGAGTTGATCAGGCAGGGTCATTTGTTTGTTCTCCAAACTCCTCTGTTCAGAGTCCGTAACAAGAAGAAGACTTTTTATTGCTATGATGATGCCGAGCGAGAGGTTGCCATCAAGACTTTGGGTAAAAACCCGGAGATCACCCGATTCAAGGGATTGGGTGAGATTTCACCGGACGAGTTCAAGCATTTCATCGGTGATGATATTCGCTTGGATCCCGTAAAGATCGACGCTCACGAATCAATCAAGGAAATGCTCAAGTTCTTCATGGGCAAGAACACCCCTGACCGTCAGGAGTACATTATTCGGAATTTACGGTTCGAGCACGATATTGCGGGGGATGACGAGGGTGCTGATGAAGCCCTTGAAGACGAAGGCAATGACATCGATTCAGTCGACGACAGCGAGGCCGCCTAACTTTATTTTTGCCCAATGACCGAAGAGAAGGAAAGCTCCGGGGAGGAAAGGAAAGAGAACGAGGAGAAACACTCACCTGTTTCCACTGAAGCCGAACAGCCCAAGCGTCGTTTCGACCCTGAAAGATTGGGTTCGGGAAATGGCGACGACAGGGAGGATGACGACGCGATTTACGTTGATGACATGTATGGAGATTGGTTTCTCGATTATGCTTCCTACGTCATCCTTGAAAGAGCGGTCCCTCATGCCGATGATGGGTTGAAGCCCGTGCAACGGCGTATTCTTCATTCAATGAGAGAATTGGAGGATGGGCGTTACAACAAGGTCGCAAACGTCATTGGCAATACCATGAAGTATCATCCCCATGGAGATGCATCGATCGGGGATGCCATGATCCAATTGGGGCAAAAGGACTTGCTCATTGATACGCAAGGTAATTGGGGTAATATTCTCACCGGTGATTCTGCAGCGGCGCCTCGTTACATTGAAGCTCGACTCACTCCCTTTGCCCTTGAGGTGATCTTTAGTCCGAAGGTTACGACCTGGCTGTCTTCCTATGACGGTAGAAACAAAGAACCAGTCACTTTTCCCGTAAAGTTTCCTCTCTTGCTTGCTCAGGGAGCCGAAGGCATTGCCGTCGGATTGTCGACCAAGATTCTCCCACACAACTTTCTCGAAATATTGGATGCCATGGTCGATGCCTTGAGGAAAAATCCGATCGATCTGCTACCTGATTTCCTTCAAGCGGGGATCGCTGATTGTACCGATTATAATGGGGGTGCTCGGGGGGG
>TARA_B100001057_G_scaffold86921_1_pt1 | contig 10355 bp, 6 predicted proteins | sample TARA_B100001057 | Tara Oceans TARA_B100001057 (sample SAMEA2621839) | marine metagenome | biome: marine biome (ENVO:00000447); feature: surface water layer (ENVO:00002042); material: "saline water (ENVO:00002010), including plankton (ENVO:xxxxxxxx)" | depth 5 m | reverse complement strand
TCATGTTCAACCTCTGCCACTACCTGAAGGTCGAGCCGAAGACCGACCTCAAAACCGCCCTCATCGATGCCAAGCCCCTGCTCTGGCAAGTCAGCACCAGCGGAGCCAAGAAAGGCGGCAACAGCTGGGGGCAACTTATCCAAACCCTCGATCGGGGAGACTACGACCAGAAGGCCCTTTTTCAAATCCTCCGTGAGCTCGGCTTCCATGGAAACGTCGGCTTTCAGTGCTACGCCATCCGGGGGGACTCCCGTGAAAACCTCAAGCGCTCCATCAAAGCTTGGAACAAGCTTCACTCGAACTAACTTTTTATGAAAAAGTTCTATTACCCGCTTTCCCTTTTTGTTCTCTTCGCACTTACCTGCCCCGCCCAGTCCGATTTACTGAGAGTGGGCGCCGCCAGCGTGGACATGACCCCCACAGTCTTCCCTATCCAGCTGCGCTCGGGCAAATCCAATTACGTGCATGATCCCCTTCACGTGAGGGCGGTTGCCTTCCAAAGGGGTGAAGGACGGGCCGTCATCTGCCTGATCGACGCCATCGGAATCGGCAGGGAAATGTCCGACCTCGCCAAGGCGCGGGTCGCAGAAAAGACCGGTTGGAAGCCCGAAGAAATTCTTATTTGCGCCACCCACACCCACACCGCTCCCAAGGGCGGCGAAGGGACGCCGGGCAAAGAGGCTTACGAGAAGCTCAAGCACGAAAAGCTTGAGGAAGCGATTGTGAAAGCCATTCAAGCTCTGCAACCGGCACGAGTCGGCTTCGGTTCCGACGAGGAACCGAGCGAAGTGCGCAACCGGCGTTGGTTTCTAGAACCCGGCACCATGACCCCCAACCCACTCGGGGAGCTCGACCAAGTCAAGACAAACGCCAACCGCAACCACTTGGTCAAGCCGGCCGGCCCGACCGATCCCGAACTTTGCGTAATAGACGTCCGGACCAACCGCAACAAGCCGCTCGCCCTCATCGCCAACTATGCTCTCCACTACGTCGGGGGCATCCCGAAGGTGAAGGAGGAAGACGGACGCTTGGTGGGAATGGCATCAGCCGACTACTTCGGTGAGTTCTCCCGGGTCATGCCCTATCGGATCGGGGGAAGCAACCCACCTGAGGATTTTGTCGCCCTCATGACCAACGGGGCAAGCGGGGACATCAACAACTTGGTCTTTACCGGGACCCGGGCTCCGCGCTCGCCGTTCGAGCAAATACGCATCGTCGCCTCCAAGGCTGCCGACACCGCTTGGCGGGCGGTCAAAAAGATCGAAAACTACGATGACAAGCCCATCGTCGCCGTTCTCCAACGGGAAGTCGACCTACCTTACCGCAAGCCAGTCAAGAGGGAAATCATTCTCGCCGAGGGCCTGCTCAAGAAAAGCTCCAAGGAAAGAAACGAGATCAACAAACGGACCACCTCCGTGGCCAACCGGGTGATCGAGTATTCCGGCCCTGACCACCCGGAAACCGAACCCGTTCTCATCCAGGCAGTGAGGATTGGGGAACAGGCCATCGTCAGCATGCCCTTCGAAGTGCTCGTGGAAATCGGGCTCGAAATCAAGAAAAAGAGCCCCATCGAGCGGACCTTCCTGATTTCGATGGCCAACGGGGGCTATGGATACCTTCCGCCGCCTAACCAGCACAAGCTCGGAGGCTACGAGACCTGGCTGGGCACCTCGCGCTTTCGACCCCAGTCTTCCGACTTGCTCATCAAGAACCTCCTTGAGATGCTCGAGGATCTGAAAAAATTGAAATGAAAAAAGTACTCATTATCGTAGGGGACGCATCGGAAACCCTCGACACCCTCTACCCTTTTTATCGTCTGCAGGAAGCGGGCATCGAACCGGTCGTGGCCGGTCCCGAAAAGAGGACCTACCAGATGGTCATGCACGAGGTAAAGCCGGGCTGGACCATCACCAAGGAATGGGAGGGTTACACCATCGAGGCCAAGATCGCCTTCAAAGACGTCGTGGAATCCGAGTATGCAGGAATCTTTTTCTCCGGCGGACGTGCCCCCGAATACATTCGAGAGGACCCCGATCTCATCCGCATCACCCAATATTTTTTCGATAACAACCTACCGATCGCCAGCGTCTGTCATGGGGTGGAAATCCCCGCCCGGGCCGATCGTGTCATGGGACGGCGCATGGCCACCGTGCCCAAGTGCAAGTTCGATCTGGAGATTTGCGGAGGAACCTTCGTCGACGAACCCTGCGTAGTCGACGGCAACTTAGTGAGCGGACGCACCTTCCATGACAACGGCCAGTATTTCGGCAAGTTCATCGAACTTTTAAATGACTGATTGAATCGACCCTCGTCTCACTTTCTAAACTGAGAAGGCGACGTGCCCGTCAAGCGCTTAAACACAACCGCCATGCGCTCCGGTTCGTTAAACCCGCACAGGTAGGAAATCGTCGATATGGGATGCCCTGTTTCCAGAAGCAGGAGCTTGGCATTGTTGACCCGCAGCTGACAAAGCATCTCCCAAGGCGTACAGTTGAACGAATCCTTGAATTTTCGCTCAAGGCTGCGCCTTGCAATTCTAAGTTGATCACAAAGGATACCGATCGTGATGGGTTCCTTGATCCGTTCGGTCATGAACGAAAGAGCCCGGCGCAAGGTCTTGTCACTGACGACAAGATGGTCCGCAGAATGCCTCAAGACCACTCCACTTGGCGAAATCAAATGAAGGGAACTTTTAAAAGAGGTTTTTTTCTTTACCATTTGCTGCATCGAGCTGCCCACAAACTGACCAAAATTATCCCACGGAATGGATACGCTCGACAACATTGGATAGGTCAGGCCACAAACTAGAGGATCATTGTTTGCTCCGATGACCGCTACCTCGTCAGGCACCTGAATCCCCCATTGACTGCAGGCTCCGCACAAAAAGCGACCGAGAGGATCGTGAACCGCAAAAACCCCACATGGCTTGGGCAATTCCAAAAGCCAGTTCTTCATGTCCTCACTTGGTTCATGAAAGGATTCGATGTAGCGCATTTCCTCGAAACCGGATTCAATATATTTGGAAAAAGAAATTTTACGCTCGGAGAGCGCTTCCTCGAAACCTTGGATTCTCAAGTCGGAATAGGGTGTACCGTCGCCCAGGCAAGCCAGACTCCTGAACCCTACGAGAGACAAGGCTTGAGCGGCTTCACTCCCCACTGCCAAGTCATCAACGTCGACACTGAGTACGCCCGGAAACTTGTTGTGCGTTCCAACCATGACATGGGGAATCTTCAAGCCTAATCCGAGCAGGGACTCCGCCTTGTTGGGCAGCCACTCGGAAATCATGCCAACCGGGCGAATTTGCTTCAACACCGGAGCCAGTTCCTCGATCGACCGATCAATTCTCAGGATACGATAATCTTCCTCCCTGCTAGTAAAGGCAGACAATGCAGGCGTTAACCTGCGGAGGAAGACCTCGGACATCACAATTGCGATCGATTGATTCATCGATACTGAGTAAAAGAGGAAAGTTTGGCGTATATCAACAGAACATATACGCAATATTCGTGTCTCAATTTCTTGTCAACGTGATATAGGTTTGCATAGGGTTTACAATTCGCTGTTAGGATGAAGTATTTTTTTGAGTTGAGCATATTGATTCTGTTCTTGGCTTTGCCGATGTTTGGATTGGCGATGAACAAAGGGGTGGACTTTGCTTCTCAAGTCAAACCCTTCCTCGAGAAAAAGTGCCTTGCCTGTCACAACCCCAACTCCACCAAGGGCAAGGTCGACTTCAGTTCCGCCGAGTCCGTCTTTGGCTCGAAGAAGGAATTGATAACCCCCGGAGATGCCTATGCCAGTGAAATTTGGCTGTCTTCCACCTCCGACGACCCCAACGAACCTCCGTACATGCCCGAGGAGGGCGAGCACCTGACCAAGGAAGAAGCCGATTTGCTCGCCCGCTGGATCGACGAGGGTGCCAAGTGGCCCGAAGGGCTGGTTCTGCACGAAGCCTCTAAAGCCGACAAATCTTGGTGGGCTTATCAACCCCTGGCCAAGCCTAAACATTCCAAAATCGATGCCTTTATCGATGAAAAGCTCACCGAAGTGAGCTTGCCACGCAATCCACCGGCGGAGAAACGCGACCTGATCCGCCGGGCCACCTACGACCTCACCGGTCTGCCCCCCACCCACGAGCAAGTCGAAGCATTCGTCACCGACCAAGACCCCAAAGCTTATGAAGAACTCATTGACCGCCTGCTCGCCTCACCTCGCTATGGCGAACGCTGGGGCAGGCACTGGTTGGATGTGGTGCGCTTTGGGGAAAGCAACGGGTTCGAACGCAACTTCATGATCAACGACCTGTGGCCGTTCCGAGACTATGTCATCAATTCGATCAATCAGGACAAACCATTCGACCAACTAATCCGGGAGCATATCGCCGGCGACATCCTTGAACCCAACAAACTCGACAAAGTGATCGGAAGTGCTTTCCTTGTGGCTGGCCCCTATGATGATGTGAATAATCAGGACCCGGATGCGAAGGCTCAGATTCGGGCCAACACTCTTGACGAAATCATTAATGCCACCGGAGAAGCTTTTCTCGGCATGACCATCTCCTGTGCCCGTTGTCATGATCATAAGTTCGATCCCATTGCCCAGGAAGACTACTATCAAATGTACGCCACATTCTCTGGAGTGCGTCACGGATCCGTACCGTTTGTAACGGATCGAGGCCAAAAGAAGTACTCGAAGAAGCTAAACCCACTTGAAGATAAAAAAATAATAGCACGAGATTCCGTAATTCGTTTGGATGAGGAAGTTCTAGAGCGGGCGATTTCGGATGAGTTCAGAAATCAACATGAAAAAAGCTGGATTCGGCCAACCGTTGACCGCCGCGGCACCGAGGAAATATTCGAACCCGTGGAAGCGAAGTTCGTTCGTTTGGTTTGTGAAGCCAGTGATGTTAAGCCGCATGAAAAAGGTTTTAAGATAGATGAATTTGAAGTCTGGAGCTCCGGCGAAAATCCGGTCAACCTCGCCTTGCAGGAAAATGGTGGAATCGCATCTGGTTCCGTACGGGATTCTTTTTATGGACCAAAACTCGCAAACGACGGAATCTATGGCCAACGATTCTTCTCTTCGGGAAAATTAATCATTGAACTCGAAGAACCCTCTTTGATTAACCGCGTTTTCTTTTCAAGTGCCAGAATCGAAAAAGCTCATGAGCATAGAAACTTCGAATTTGTAGCAGAATATTGCATAGAAATTTCCTTGGACGGCAAAGAGTGGCTGGAAGTTTCAAACGGTAGAGACCGTAAACCAAGAAGCACAAAATTAAGCGGCTTTAGAAAAAGATGGGAGTTAATTCCCAAGCAACTTTCCCATTTGGAATTTCGTTTGCGATCTTTTGCTTACAGCAATGAAGAAAAAAAACTTCGCCAAAAGTTTGAAAAAGAATACTGGGAAGTACACAAGGAAATCAGAGAGATGCCGCCCCTCCCAACTGCCTGGATTGGAAAACGAGTGGCCTCCGACGCTGAAGGTCCCTTCCATCTATTTATCGGAGGAAGTCCCAAACGAAAAGGAATAGAGGTTCGACCTGCCAGCCTCTCGACTCTTAGTGATGTCCTACCTGGTTATCAGCTTGAATCCAACTCCTCCGAGAGTGAGCGGCGAAGGAAACTAGCCGAGTGGATTACTCACCCCTCTAATCCCCTGACGCCCAGAGTCCTTGCCAACCGACTATGGCACTATCATTTCAGCACGGGAATCGTAGACACACCCAATGATCTTGGCTATATGGGTGGACGGCCAACTCATCCCGAATTGCTCGACTTTCTCGCCAGTAAACTGGTTGACAATGATTGGAAGCTTAAACCCATGCACCGCCTCATCATGCTATCCGAAACCTACCAGCAAAGCTCGGCTCATCGAGAAGATGCTGCTAAAACGGATGGTGACAGCCGGCTTTTCTGGCGCTTTCCGCCCCGTCGTCTGTCAGCCGAGGAAATTCGTGACACTCTCCTTTTTGTATCCGGAAAACTTAAACTCGAGAATTCGCGAGGGAGGAGATTGGACGGCAGGGGCTTCCGGCTTTACAAGCACATTCAGGACAATGTCTCCACTTATCACCCCTTGGATGAACATGGACCCGAGACCTATCGCCGGGCGGTCTACCATCAGAATGCCCGGGCTGCGGTGGTCGACCTAATGACTGAGTACGACCAACCGGATTGTTCCCTATCGGCTCCACGCAGAGCTCGAACAACGACCCCACTTCAGGCCCTCACCATGCTAAATCACTCTTTCACCCTTGATATGGCCAAAGCATTGGCATCTCGAATCTCCGGTCAATCACCCCCAGAACAAAGCGAAAACCTTTACCAACTTGCGTACCAACGCCTTCCATCCAAGGAAGAAAGCGAACGGATGGCAACTCTGTTGAAGCAAGGAAAGCTCGAGGCAGTCTGTCGAGCCATTATCAACTCCAGCGAACTCATCTATCTCGATTAAAAGATGAAAGCCTTATCTGAAATCACCCGCAGAAAATTCCTCGGGAGTGTCGCCACCGGAGTTATGGGCATGGGCTTGCACGACCTTATCGCACGGGATGCCTTTGCCTCAACCAACCCTCATTTCCCCCCTAAGGCCAAAAGGGTTCTGCAAATCTTTTGTCCCGGAGCTGCTTCCCACATGGATTTGTGGGAGCATAAGCCCGAGCTTGAGAAAATGCATGGCAAACCATTACCAGGGGAGGAAAATCTGGTTAGTTTTCAAGGTAAGAACGGCCCCGTCATGAAAAGCCCATGGGCCTTTAAACCAGCCGGAAAATCCGGTAAGATGATCTCCTCGATGATGCCACACATGGCCGAACATGTTGACGACATGGCATTTTTCCACGGCATGCATTCCAAAACCAATACGCATGGGCCTGGTTGCATCTTTATTAACTCGGGGCATACCAGCGAAGGCTTCCCCTCTGCCGGTTCTTGGATCAGTTATGGACTTGGAAGCATGACCGACGAATTGCCCACCTATGTAGCGATTCCCGATATTCGGGGCGAACCGCCCAATGGCAAGGCAAACTGGAGCAACGGGTTTCTGCCTGCCCGCCACCAAGCGATTGTCATGGCCGCCCAACAACCCATTCGAAACCTTAAGACTCCTGACAGCATTTCTTTTCAAGAAGAAAAGCAAACGCGTGACCTGCTCTCCTTCCTTAACAAAAACCATGCTTCCCAAAGGCCTGCGGAAAGTGAACTCCAAGCTCGTATCGGGGCTTACGAACTCGCTGCCCGGATGCAGTTGTCCGCACCTGAAGTGAGTGATTTTTCCAAAGAGCCAAAATATATCCATCAACTCTACGGAACCGATTCCAAGAATTCCCTTACCGCCTCCTACGCATCGAATTGCCTTCTTGCCCGACGGTTATTGGAACGGGACGTCCGATACGTAAGTCTCTACTGTGCTTCCCGGGCGAGTGGCGTAGACGGCCTGCTCAACTGGGATGCACACAAGACCCTTAAGGCGGATTACGAGCGCCATCTCCCCATTTTCGATCAGCCCACCGCCGCTTTGCTTACTGATCTAAAACAAAATGGTTTGTTGGAGGACACCCTCGTACTTTGGACAACGGAGTTCGGACGAATGCCCACCAGTCAACAGGGAACCGCCGGACGCGACCACAACCCGGACGGATTCACACTTTGGATGATGGGAGCCGGAGTCAAAGGGGGCATTAGTTATGGAGCAACGGATCAATTCGGAAGACGGGCCGAGGAAAACCCAACCACTATCTGGGAATTTCATTCCACGGTATTACATCTTATGGGTCTCGATTTCAATCAACTCAGTTGGTACTACAACGGACTAGATCGTCGCCTCACCGATGTGCACGGTCATGTGATCAAACAAGTTTTAGCTTAGCCCAAGCTTTTTCCTATGAAACATTCTTTTTTTGTTACCGGTTTATTCCTCGTATCCACTCTCCTTGGCGAAGGTTTGTCCTTTGCTAAAATCTTCACCGACCACTGCGTACTACAACGGGACATGTCGGTGCCCATTTGGGGATGGGCGGAACCTCAAACCGAAATACAAGTCGAGTTTGCAGGCCAAAGAAAAAGCGCAACTTCGAATGAGGCAGGTAAATGGATGATCAAACTCGATCCCATGAAAGCAAATATTCTAGGTCAGGAGTTGAAAGTCACCGCCGTCGGCACGTCCGTCATCCTAAAGGATATACTCGTTGGAGAAGTCTGGCTCGCCTCTGGCCAATCCAACATGGGGTTTACAATTCCCAAGTCCACCCATGCAAAGCAAGCCCGCAAGCTCATCCCCCACCCTACGCTTCGTCGTTTCAAGGTCGGAAGTTACCTTGCCGACAAGCCGGTTGAAGATATCGGATCGAAAGGTTCATACCAAAACCCCCGATGGCGGATGGGCGACACAGAACAATGGCGGACCGTTGACAACGAAAGGCATGGACTCGACTGGATCAGTGCCGTTGCCGCTTGGTTTGGCCATGAGGTACGTATTTCGCAGGGTGTACCGGTCGGGATTGTCGAGTCTCATTTTGGAGGCTCGAAGCTTTATTGCTGGATGCCCCGCGAGTCCCTTGAAAACAGCCATGAATTCACCCGTGATATTATTGAGCCCTATCTGGATCAAAAGAAAAAGTGGGGCGATGCGTACGCTGCCTGGCAACACGATCCAAATCGCGATCCCAACCGTCCGCCCACCGAACCATGGAAGCTCTCCTGCCTCTACAATGCCATGATTGCACCCATCGCTCCTCTTGCCATGCGGGGAGTAATTTGGTATCAGGGTGAATCCAATCAGGGACGAGCCGAAGCCTATCGAAGACAGCTCCCCACTATGGTCAAAGAATGGCGCAAAACTTTTAAGCAAAATGATCTGGCTTTTCTTGCCGTGCAGCTACCCGCTTTTGGGAAAGTCCGCGTTTGGCCCAGAAGTCCATGGGCGGAGATGCGCGAATCCATTGCCCTCTTGGAAAAGTCCCTACCAAATACCGCAACCGTTGTTTCAACGGATTGTGGATTGCCCGATGAAATCCATCCCCCCCTCAAAAAACCGATTGGGCAAAGGCTGGCCCTCGCCGCTCGGAGCAAGATTTACGGGGAAAAGGATCTAGTCTACAGAGAGCCGAGGCCCGGAAAGATTATCTTTGAGGGAAACGGGGCTTTGATTGATTTTGACCAACACCTTTTTACCAAGGATGACCAAAAAGAAGTCACGGGCTTCTCTCTGGCCGGGCTTGATCAAAAGTTCCATCCGGCAAAGGCAAGGATCGAATCGGGAGGGAAGGTTTGGGTAACGTCCGACAAGGTGAAAGAACCCATCGCAGTGCGTTATGCTTGGCAGGACAGTCCGATCGCCAACCTCCAAAACAAGGAGGGCATGCCTGTGGGCACCTTTCGCAGCGATATTTGGGAATTGCAGACACAGGCGCGTATCACCACTCCGCTCGTCCTAAAAAAAAGTGGAACCCCTGAGAAGCCTCATGTATTTGACGGGCAGGGAATGCTCATCGATCTGGGCACGAAAGTCAGCGATCACGACTGGATCATGAACGGCGATCTTTGGACTTCTCGACCGGGCTTTCCGAAAAGCTTCGGACACACTCCGCGGATTGCCGGTCAAACGGCGGGACTCTTCATTGGGGATATTCCGATTACCATTCCCCGTGATCATGAAGCGGAAAAAGGTCGCCCCGACATGAAATCGAAATGCTACTTCCCCCCCGAAAAGCTAAACCCGGGAGAAATGGGATATGCAAAAGATGGATCCCTTTACTTCCGCTGGCCCAAAGGATGCAAACCGGGTAAAGCGATCGGAGCAGACCGCGGCCGATTCAAACCTATTATTTTACCTGCAAAAAACGGAGTAAACGGCGTTTCCATCGCCTGTTCCCACATCATCATCCGCAACCTCACGGTGAAATATGCCGGGAACGACGGCTTCAACATCCACGGCCATCGCAAAGGCATCCGGTTGGAAAACGTGCGTGCCCTATCCTGTGCGGACGAAGGGATTAGTGCCCACGAGACCACGGAAATGGAAGTCATTAATTCCGAAATTGCATGGAATGGATCCATCTCCGGTGGCGTAACCGACGTCAACGATGCGGTGACCACCTACCTCAACTGCATTGTTCACGACAATGCGGGAGCCGCCTTTTCCTTTTCCGGAAAAGCCCACCGAGTCTACGACTCCTTGATCTACAACCAGGAAAGAGCCTTTCATGTGCACAAGGAAGTTGATTTTAAAGAAGAGCGAAACAAAATTAAATAATTATTAAATTGGTATCATGGCTATGCATTTCTGCCTTTCTGGGTGGAGTCTTGCTTACTGGTGCCGTTAACGAGCGTCGACTATCCCACTGGGCCTGG
>TARA_B100001057_G_scaffold500561_1_pt1 | contig 10360 bp, 8 predicted proteins | sample TARA_B100001057 | Tara Oceans TARA_B100001057 (sample SAMEA2621839) | marine metagenome | biome: marine biome (ENVO:00000447); feature: surface water layer (ENVO:00002042); material: "saline water (ENVO:00002010), including plankton (ENVO:xxxxxxxx)" | depth 5 m | reverse complement strand
TTTTATAAAATTCATTTTTTGATTTAAAATTTTTATTTTTTTTTTTTAAGATATTAATGATAGATCTTTTAAGACTTGAAAAATCACCAGATACTGAAAAAATATTCTTCATCAAAACTCTTCCTTTTTGTCTATTACCAATATTAATTACAGGTAAGTTAAATTTTGGCGCTTCTATAATTCCGCTTGAGGAATTACCTATTATCAAATCAGAAATCTTCATCAATGATGAGTAATATCTAAATCCTAAAGATTTAAAATACCTTGCGTCTTTATTATTTTTACAAAAATTTATAATGTATCTGTTTATTTCATCCGAGTAGTTATCTGAGTTAGATAAGGAAAAAATAAATTGAACATTGTTTAAAGAGTCAAAAATATTTAACAAATTTTTAACAATCTTGATTGGGTGAATTTCATCATATTGATAAGCGTTAAAGGTAATTAAGAAAATTTTTTTATCTTTATTCAATTTAAATTTTTTAACTAATTTTTCTCTGCTAATTTTTTTTTCTTTTACTAATCTTTCAACACCAAGGCTTCCATAATTAAAAATATTTTTTGGACTTTCACCCATTTGTACCAATCTTTTTTTATATTGAGTGTGACAAACAAAATGAATATCAGATAATTTTGAAATTGAATGTCTTATTGAATCATCGAGTGAACCATGTGTGACTTCTCCACCATGCAGATGTGCAATTTTAATATTGTTGTAATAAGAAGCTATCGCAGCTGAAAAAATTTCATACCTATCACCTAATAATACATTCATATCTGGTTTTTCTTTATTTATTATAAGATTAATTTTTTCAACTTCCTGAGAGATATAGTTCACGATTTTTTTAGAGTTTGAGCTTTTAATCATAATCTTTGTTCCAATTATAATATTTGGAAAATCTTTTTTTATTTCCTTAAAAGTATTTCCATAATAGCTAGAGTAATGTTGTCCACAAATAATTATTCGAAGTTGAATTTTAGAATTGTTATATATCTTTTTTATTAAACTAAACAAAATCCCATAATCAGCTCTACTTCCAGTAAATAAAAATATTTTTTTTTTTTTCATTATTCAAAAATTAAATCATCAATTTTATAATTTCGTTTTGATTTTTTTCCTAAAATTTTAAAAAATTTCATAGGTGACAAACCACTTCCAGGTCTTTTAACAGTAATATTATTTTTAGTAAATTTACTTCCTTTTTTAATTTTTGAAGCAGCAACTATTGATTTTCTAATAATAATTCTGTTTTTTTTTTCACTTTTAGTTATAAATTTTTTTTTCAAACCTAAACTTATTTCTGTTTCTCTGATGTATTCTATCATTTGTTTAAGTTCTTTTGGCTCCAAGCTTGATTTATGATCAGGTCCTTTCATTTTTCTACTTAACGTGAAATGTTTTTCAATTACTGAGGCACCCATCGCTACAGCGTTACTTGGTGCTATTAAACTTAAACTGTGGTCAGACAACCCTACTCTAATTTTAAATTTTTTCTTGAATAATAATAAAGTTTTTAAATTTAAGTCTTGCAATGGTGTTGGATATGCAGAATTGCATTGTAATAAAATTATCTTTTTTTTTCCTATTATATTAACCGCTCTTTTAACTTCTAAAAAATTTGATGCACCTGACGAAAGAATTATATTTTCATTATTCATTTTTTTTAATTTTTTCAAATATATAAAATTATCTATTTCACCTGATGGAATTTTGATAAATTTTAATTTTTTTTTTGATATAAATTCAAAACTCTTGTCATCAAAAGCAGTACACAGATATCCAATTTTTTTTTTTTTACAATAATCTAAAATTTTTGTTTGAGCCTTGTTATCCAAATTGAGATCTTTGAGCATTTCAAGCTGGGTATTTTTTTTGTCATTTGGTATTTTTTGATACTTGGCTTTTTTAGCATAATTTGTAACTAATTTTTCTGGAACAAATAATTGAAATTTCACAAAATCTGCCCCTGCTTCTTTAGCTACATCAACCAATTTCTTAGCAATATTAATGCTTCCATTATGATTAACACCTGCTTCTGCAATTATTATAGTTTTTGTCATCTATTTATTAGATCAGGACTGCTTGGTAGACTGATTAGTTCTTTCTCCATTTTTATTGAATTATTTAAGTCAGCATGTGGATATTTTTTTAAATGTTTGATTTTACTCATAAGTTTCCAAACAGGTCTAACTTGGATCTTTTTATTATTTAAAGACTTAATAATATTATCTCTATTTTTAATTGATAAATTTTTTATTCTTACATTATTCAACCAATAGTTACTTTTACAATAATGATGGGGTTTTAAAATTTCAATTTCATCGTTATTATTAAATTCATTACTATAATTTTTAAATATTTTTTCTTTGAGATAAATTATTTTTTTAATTTTTTTAAGTTGCGATAAACCTAAAGAAGCATTAATACCTGGCATTCTAAAATTATAACCTATACCATCATAGTCATATAACCATGGAATTTTAGTATTTCTAGAAATCTTAGTTAAATGGAGCGCTTTATTATAAATTTTTCTATTGTTGGTAAGTATTGCTCCACCACCACCTGTTGTAATAATTTTATTACCATTAAAACTCAATACACCTATATTTCCAATTGTTCCAAGATGTTTTTTTTTATAAAAGCTACCGAGAGCTTCTGAGGCATCCTCTATTATTTTAAGGTTATATTTTTTTGACAAAACAATAAGTTTTTTTAAATCATTACAATTACCAAAAACATGAGTGGGGATTATGGCAGATATAAATTTCTTTGTTTTTTTATTAATTAATCTATCTCTTTTAAAAAAACATTTCTTCTTAATATAATTTTCCAATTTTTTGATATCTATAGCTGGAATATTTTGCTCACAATCAATAAAATGTGGAATCATATTTGATAATATTACTGCATTAGTACTTGCTATATAATTTAAATTAGGTACAAAAATTTCCTCTTGTGGTTTTAAACCTATTGATTGAATTGCAACCAATAATGCACTTGAGCCACTATTGGTCGCAATAACATATTTAGAGCCTGTAAATTTTGAAATTTTTTTTTCAAAATCAATTGTAAAATTACTCGCACTAGATACATTTGTGCTTAAAATTGTTTTTTGTAAGTACTTAAAATCCTCTTTATTTATTAATGGGCTATGTAATGAAAAATTTTTTTTTTTATTTATTGAGATAATAGTCTTTTTTAAATTACTAAAAATTCTTTTCATGATATTTTTTTCTTTTAATAAAACTATTAATTTCCAAATCTAAGAAGCTATCTATATCTATTGAACGTGAATAAGGCATTTCAAAAAAAATTGTTTTTTTATTTATCAATTTCGTTTTATTTAATAAATATTTTCTTCTCCAAATGTAAATAGATGCATTAAGATCATATACTCTAGGGCTATCTTGTCTTCTAACTATTTTTTTTCTAGATGTTTTCACCAATTTTAAAACATTATTACTAAATTCCACCTGATTAAAAAATGGGTTTTTTCTTGAACTACAACCACTGACAAGATTTGTTGCAAATTTATTTTTACGAATTTTATCAAATGCTTTGATTATATCAATTTTAAGTCTAAGTGGAGCTGTAACATCTAAATCAACTACATAATCAAATTTACAATTAAACTTATCCTCTGAAACAATTAAAGCATGTTTAATGGCATCAATTTTTGAAGATTTGTCATTTGCAAATTTTTTTGGTCTTTGTATTGAAAAATCAAAAAATTTATACTTGGCTAATATATTTTTGTAATCAGTAGTGATAATTATTTTATGAAATAATCTAGTCTTTTTGGCTATTTCATAAGTATGTTGTATTAATGTTTTGTTATGAATTTTTAATAAATTTTTGTTTTTTAAACCTTTGGAACCCTTTCTGGCGCATATAGTACACAATATTTTCATAATGATACTTAATAATAAAATAAATTTTGAATAATCATAAAAATAATAATAATTAAGATTAATATTATAACTTTAAAAAATAACTACTGTTTATTAATATTTGTTAATTTAATTCATAATTATGTCATAAATATAAAGTCCAAAAGTAAAATATTAATAATTATGATATATTTCAAAATTTTCAGTCTTTTTTTATATAATGAGATTAAGATTATATTAGTTAAAGGTAAAAATTATATAATTTTTTTAAGAGAAATTAATATCTATAATACCCTAACTAATATACTGGAAAATAAGAAAATAAATATTAATTTTTCTAACAATTATTTTAATAGGTATCTGGATACTATTTCAAAATTAAGGAAAAAAAGAAAAATTAATTCTGACTACAAAATCATTGTGGAAGGTTTTATTAATCAACCAGAATACCAAATTAATAATTTAATAGTTGCTAGAAAAATTGGTGACATTTTTAATTTTGATATAAATGGTGTTCTTAGAAGTGGTGATACAAAAGGAACATATTTATTTAAAAGTCACGGTATTAATAAAATTTTTTATCTGAACGAAGGTAATATAGTAAAAAGATTTTTTTATTTATTAATAAGTATTAAGATTCTTAATAAAATAAAATCTATTAAAGAACTACTTAAAATAAAATATAAAAACTTAGATATTGGCAAATGTTTATATGAACAATTTTTAAGATTTGAAAAAAGACCTAACTCTACTCAAATCGAAGGAATATATTACATTTATTTAATGAAACTTTTAATTGATAAAGAACAATTGCTTAATATTTATAATGATAAAAAAATAAAATTTTTAGTACAATCAGAAACTCAATATTTTCCTCTTAGAACAAGTATTCAGGTTGCACTTTTTAAAAAAATTAAAGTTATATCTAGAATAGGCAGAAGATATTTATCAGTAAAAATATATAACAATATCAAAGAATCTTATGAGAATAGAAGTAAGGTATCTAAAAATGTTTTTAAAGAAATTGAGAATAAATTTAATAAAAAATATAAAAAAAAAAATTATCAAAAAATAATAGAAAAGAAAATTAAACTAAATATTGGAAAAGATGTCTATCAGTTAATAGATAAAAAGAATAATCCAAAAAAATTATTTCAAGATAAAAAGCAGATGTTAAATTTTTTTAATTTTAAAAATCAACATACTGTTTTAATTTTAGCTCATGAATATACAGATGGAAATTTATCACAATCTTGGAATTTATATGAAAATGATATGTTTTGGTTAACTGATACTTTGAGAAAAATAAAAAAATTAAAAGATGTAAACTGGATTATCAAAGAACATCCAAGTGAAAAAATATATAATGCAAAAGTTAGTACTGTTGAGCTGTTCAACAAAATAATATCATCAGAGGAGAATATTAAATTGTTTCCGGCCGATTACAGGGTTGATAACATGTATAAATATATCGATACAACTATAACATCACATGGTACTGCAGGTTACGAATATCCAATGCAAGGTATACCAACCATTATTTGTGGTGAAACAAACTACTCAAGTTTAGGATTTAATATTGAACCAAAAACTCGTGCTCAATACTACAAAATATTGAAGAATATTAATTTATTAAAAAAACTAAATAATGAAAAAATCCAAAAAAGCTGGATATTTCACTTTATCTATAAATATCTTTCAAAAGATCAGGTGGATTTTATGCCATTTAATACCTCAATTAAGTCATCTTATAAATCTAATGATCTATGGAGAGTTTATTTAAAATATCTAAGTAAACATAAGAAGTCTTATAATCTAAAGAATTTAGAGAACTCTTTATCTTATGCAATCAAGAATGATAAGAAATCTCTTATTAGTATTAGCAGGCTCAAAAGGGAGGGATTTTTTTAATTTATTTCGTCTAAAATTATGTTCTCCAAATTTAAACAATTTTTAGTTTTTATCTTAAATTTTTTTAAAAAATCAATTGCCTCTGATGAAGAGTTAGAGCCTCTATTTACTAAACAATTAAGAGTTCTTGAGGAACTACTAAACTTTTCAAATTTATCTAAATTTAAAAATCTTAAATAAATTTTTATAAAATTTTTTCTAAAAATACTTAATTTTTTTTTATTAAAATTAAAATAATAGACTGAACTTACTTTATAAAAAATATATAGTAAAAAAAATAAAAAATTTTTTTTAGAAAGATCTTTATAAATATCTTTTGTCGCAAAAATACTCCCTAAATTTGGCAAATCATTTTCTTGAAAATTTTTTCTATGATTAATAATTTTTATAGAATTTAAACTAGTCAAATTTTCACCTTTATACTTGTCTTTAGGAATAAAAAAATTAGCATAAATAATTAAATGTTTTTTATTCTTGATAAGAGAATTTCTCCATCCGAGTTTTAATTCATCTTTATTTAGATTTATTTGTAATCCTTTTTCATTAATGACTCTTATATTTGAAAGATAGGATGTTACCTCACTTCCATAAGAAGAAGCATTCATGCAAATACCACCACCGATTGATCCAGGGATACCCAATAACCCTTCTGCACCAGTATATCCTTTTTTTATAATATTTTTTGAAAATCTTGGGATGGGCACCCCACTCTCACAATAAATATTTAAACCATTATCAACTTCCTTAATATTTAGTTTATTCATTTTGTTTGTGCTAATTATTGGAGTATTTATGTATCCATCACGTATAATTATATTTGATTGATTTCCTAAGATATAATATCCAAAATTGTTTTTCCAAAAATATTCTATTATTTTTTTACATGAGCTTATATCTTCTGGTGTAATAAAATTTTTAATGGTTCCACCTGCTTTTATCCAAGAGGAATATTTAATCTCGTAATCTTTTCTAAATGGTATTTTGTTGGAAGTTAACCAATCATCTAAGCTACTTTTTGAACTATTCATTACGAAATATATTTAAAAAAAAATTTGTTTATTTTTTGATAAATATTCAGTTTAACTCTATTTTTATTATATTTAAGATTAAATTCATTTGATTTTACATCTTTCCACACTGATGAAGAACATGATATCGCTAAATAAAATGTGTTCCGTGATCCGTCTATTGACTTAACAGGGTTTACGTCGTGAAATGCCAAATTGTTTTGTAATCCTGCTATTAGAAGATTTTTTTCTGGCTCGATTGACTCGTGTATCTCAAGATCCCCGCTGCTATTTTTTTTCCATATTCGATGTTCACCACCATTAATTTGTTTATAACCTCCAAGATAAAAAAGAATTGATATCAACCTTTGGGGGTTATCAACATGTATTCCTTTCCCTCCACTATTTTTACCATATCCCTCTACACCAGTTCCAATATCCAATCTCGGATATATAAATTTTTTTTTCTCTTTTTTAATCTCATTTTTACTTATAATAGCACCCATCTCATATGGTTGAGGATTTATCTCTAAATTTGAAACATCCTCCGATAAGAAACCTAGCTGAGTCTCATTTTTAATATCTTCTCTAAAAATATTTAGAAAATAATTTATGAATTCAGTACTATAAATATAATTATGAAATAATTTAAAAAAAGTATTTTCAAATATCAATTTATTATAAAGTTGATCCCCATATGTAGTATCAAAATCCATTCTTTTAATTGAACTAGAGGAATTTTTAAATTCATTTACTTTTGGAAAATTTTTTTCTAATCCTAGATAAAAATCTTTTTCTAAAAAATTAGTAATTTTTACATAAGGAAATGGTGATGTGTTTTTTTCTATTTTGCAATTTAGATTAATCATATTCAGTAAATAATATATGAGTCTAAGCTTTAATTAAATCATAATCAAATGATAATTTTAACTCACTTTTAAGTACAAAGATTTCTTGACTTCTTAAATTTAGAACAATATTTAAAAAATTAATATCTGATTAATGTAAATTTGCTAAATTAATAGATTTGTTTTTTTCTATTTTTTTTTAAATCTTAAATAATCACCGGCATAGAAAATATGCATTACTATATTTAACAAAGATGAAATTATCATACTTAAATAAATGATAATTAAACTAATCTTAAAATATTCTAAATTTTCTGTCGTAAAGATTAAAGACAAAGTCCCAATAAATATTATGTCTCTTAATGTCGCAAAAAACCTAAAAAATTTTGTCTTTCTTATATAGGGTTTAAATCTTTTATTATTTTGATCATTTGACCATCTAACTAAAGCTGCAAATTTATCTAATGTTAGAACATCAATAAGTAATAGCGCAGATGAAAAAAGACAAAACATTAATAAATGAACATTTTCAGTTAGATTAAATGAATATAAAGCTATAGAAATATAAAATAACCCATAAATTATTGCATCAAATATCGCATCCATGAATTTTCCAAAAAATGACTTAATTTTTCTGTACCTCGCTACACTTCCATCAATATGATCTAATATTATAAATAAGAAAAAACATAAAATTCCATATTGGAAAAATTCATCTTTAAAGTTAATCAAATATATTGAAAGTATACCAACAAAAAAGTTTAGAATTGTTATTTGATTTGGAGTGAATCTTAAAATTAAAAAAAAAGGAGTTAATAAAATTGAAAATTTAGCCAATATAAAATCTACAATACATAAATTTGTAATATTTCTTACTTCACTATTAATAAAATTAATTTTTTGAATTAGTTTAAAGTACATTTGCAACAATTTCTTAGCACATCGTAAATTTTAAATCAAAAAAAATGTAAGAATATTTAAAGTAAGTTAACGAAAATAAATTATTACTTTAAAGATCTAGTTTCAAGTTAAACTGTTATAAATAAATATTAAGCTATTCTAAATTCTAATCTTATTTATTAGCTTTTCTAAAAAACTTGCTTATAGTCTTGCTTTAGATAAATAAAAATTTTTAATATTGAAAATATGTGTGGAATTGTAGGTATATTTAGCTTAAGAGACGCACCAATTATTAAAATTGAAGTAGAAAATTTTAGAAATTCACTACACCATCGTGGACCAGATGGACAAGGCACATTTATAAGTGATGATCATAAAATAGGACTTGGTCACACAAGGCTTAGTATCATAGATTTAAGTGATAATTCAAGCCAACCTATGAGTTACGACAATGGGCGATATCATATAACTTATAATGGTGAGATTTATAATTTTTTAGATTTAAAACAAGAGCTGGAACAAAAAGGATATAATTTTAAAAGTACTGGAGATACTGAGGTTATTCTCGCATCTTATAAATATTGGGGAGAAAAATGTAATTTAAAGTTTAATGGCATGTGGTCCTTTGCAATATGGGATAACAAAAAGAAAGAGTTGTTTATTTCTAGGGACAGGTTTGGTGTTAAACCATTGTATTATATGTCTAATGAAAATTTTTTTTCTTTGCTTCTGAATTAAAATCTTTTATGTATTTAGAAAAAAAGAACAAACCAAATTTTGATAATAATTACTTAATATACTTATCTCAAAGTTTTCCAAATCAATCTTATTTGACATCTGGAAATACATTTCTTAAAAATGTATTTGAATTACCCCCTGGTCATCATTTAAAAATTAATTACAATAAAAATATTAAAATTGAAAAATGGTGGTCGACCCTAGATCACTTAGAAAAACCACTAAAAAAATATGAGGATCAAGTTAATAGATTCAAAGAAATTTTCTATGATGCCTGTAAAATAAGAATGATAAGTGATGTCGAAACTTCAACCTCTTTGAGTGGTGGGCTAGATTTATCATCAATAGTTCATGTTATTGATAGTTTAAAAAGTGAGTCAAAAAATGACTCTAGTATATCTTATCCACATAATACATTTATTTTGGATTATAAAAATGAAAAAAACAATGAGACAGATTTTGCTATTGCTGCTACAGAAAACTTATCTCTTATCAAAAATATTATTGAAGTAGATTTAAATAAAGTAAGTCCAGAAGATATTATAAAAATTATCTATCATCAAGAAGACGTAAGCGGTGATGATGGATTGGGTCCATGGAATATTTATAAAAATATAAGAAAAAAAAATATCAAAATTTCTATTGATGGACATAGCGGTGATGAATTGCTAGCTGGTTATTCAGGTTATCCAAGAATTTCTATGAGGGATTGTAAATTTCCTAGGGATTTATATAGATGGTTTGATTTATTTAAAATACATCTAAAAATGAACGAAGATGTGAACAAAGATGAAAATATTTTTAATATATTTTTAGATTTTATAAGAAAAAAATTTAAGAGTTACTTAAAATTTAACTCCTCCCAAAAAAATAATATCAACATTTTTAACCAAAAGCCTAGAAATTATCCATCTGTAGAATTTGATAAAATTGATCATTTAAGTAATTTAGATAAAGAACTTTATACAGATTATCATTACAGGGCTATGCAAATGAATTTGAGAAAATATGATAAATTCTCAATGGCTCATGGTGTAGAATGCAGATTTCCATTTCTTGATTGGA